>Ga0307514_10000085_pt1 | contig 256127 bp, 226 predicted proteins | sample 16_EM_MG_FD_203088 | JGI IMG/M metagenome (GOLD analysis project Ga0307514, IMG submission 203088) | Populus trichocarpa ectomycorrhiza microbial communities from riparian zone in the Pacific Northwest, United States - 16_EM | ecosystem: Host-associated > Plants > Roots > Unclassified... | reverse complement strand
AGAACAGAAGTCCCGATGTCCAGATGCCGTTGCCGCTAAAAAAGGGGGAGGGCGGAATCCGATCCATGCCATCCACCATGCCATCCATGATGCCAGTAAAAAAACAAGAAAATCGTCTCCAACTTGTGAAACCAACGCCGGGAAAAGGCTCGGTGGCGGTGTCGCTGATCCTATCCCGTCTCAGAAATAAAAGGTAAAAAAATGAAATAATGAATTCCGGGGTTGAGTGGTACCCTCCAAAAAACTCCATGATCGTCCTCTAGGAAACAAAACAAATGAAAGAAAAGATTGCCGATTGCCAGTAGAAAGGAAGGGGTGGGTACTTCGGATGTCCACGTAACCGAGAGATCGACCGTCACAGCAACATGTCAAGGGTTCTCCTGGCAAATCCCCGTCGTACGATCCAATAACACCGGCACCCGAACCCGTGTAACTCATTAGCACTGTTCTAGCCCTTGCATCTTCACTGGACCATTGCCATGAGATGATTGCCCATGGTAGCCGCCGTCGTTGCCATTGGTTTGCTGGGAATGATAATTGCTCTCGTGCGGGTGCTGGTTGGGATGCGAGTGATAGATGGGTGGGCCTTGTTGCTGGTGTTGCATCTGCCTGTAGTGCTGTGTATCGACTCTAAGCGTGTCATTCTCTTTTTGTGTTCGCTGTAAGTCTCTCTCCAACTTTTCTATTTGCCGGATTTTCTCATTAATGGTCTCTTTCTGCTGATTCACAAACTCAATCGCTGTGCACAATTAGTTAGTTGAATTGAACTCTGGGGGGCTAGTCGGAACAAAGATAAGTCACATAGGGGTGTGCATCCGTAGTACAAAGAAATCCCTCACCTTTGGTCAGAACTTCCCATTTGCTGCTCTTCCCACCTCGCTCGGCAGGAAGTGCATCACGGAGTTCGTCAAACAGCTCCTTCATCTCCTTCCTCCGTTTCCTCTCCGCAAGCTTATGGCTTACTCTAAGCTCCGGCGTACGCGAGTATGGAGTCGGTTGCTGTGGGGAATCGCCGAGAATACTCGGCCGACGGGTCGTTAAACCATGGTGGTGATGAGCCTGACCGATTTGTGGCAGCGACTGACTCGAACCCATGTGCCCGTTTATACCTATCATTGGCGGCATTTGCTGGTGCGATGAATGAGCTGAAATAACACCAGAGGTCGAACCGTAGATACTGCTCGCCGTGGATCCGACCAGAGAGCTTGTACTCGTCCGTCCTGTAGCAGCATCTTGGTTCGTTCGTCCTTGCGGTTCGATTATTTCTGGATCCGGGAACGCCCACGGAAGACCCTTTGTAGGTGAAGGAGCGTTGGGATGAGATGCCTGTCCATAGGGATATCGGGATGACCCCACGATAGGAGGCGCTGTGCGGGTCGGGCCAACACTCGGCCGCACACCATCCTGGCTTGGTCGGAAACCGAATGGATTGTGACTCGGTGGTCGGTCTGAACCATCGTGAGTGTGGTGTGATTGCGGTGGTGGACACGGTGAATTGCTTTGAATCCCTCGATCGCGTTGCATCTGTGAAGTTAAACTATCCCTGTTGCTGTTAAGCAGAGTGCTATTCAGACTAACTTGGCTCGCCGCCGGAGTACCGTTCACCGGTGACGATAGCTGAAGGTTTCCAAGTCTACTGTCAAAGCTACTTCGGCGAGACGCAGACGGAGAAGGCGTTGGAAGCTCGCCATTGTGTGACGGATAGTGATTTCCAGGTGGCGTAGTGTGAGTACTGTGCAGACTAGTAGTTGATGCTCCAAAGCCGGTGGACACGGGGGACTGCGTCTGAGAATACAATGGGTGTTCTCCGGGACTGTTGCGTGGGGCGTCGATCGGGGGCAGATGTAACGGCACTTGGTTGACTTCGGATACTGTCTCAGTGATAAGTTTCACATTCAAGACACTACCACGACCGACGGTACAGTACAGCAGGGTGCTCGCGTAGACGAAAATCAAAGGGCAAACAACTTACTGTTACTCGCTCTCTGCGAGTTTATAGACCAATTACCCGAGTCTCTGGCATCGCTCGAGGGCGATGAACCATTGAGCCCTGCAAGGTTTCCGATGGACGGCAGAGTTTGCGTAGGTCCCACAGAAGGCCTCCGCTCCCAAGGCGTGGGAGGAACAGTGGCCATCATCGGCAATAGCTGGAGGGGGGATACTGGCACTAAAGAGCGACGAAGGGTACGAAACGAAACGAAACGACTCTTGCAGAAGATCGTAGAGATTCGTCGTAGCCGGGGTGCACGGATTGACTAAGGAGCCGCCAGGGACGGGGAACACGCGAGCTGAAAAAGCGTAGTTGACGGCGGGTTGTTGAAGGTGGGGGGGTAGTTGGCGGCGGAAGAGTGAACGAGCGACAATAATGTGGTGGAGCGGAGAGTGCGTCTGTCTCGGTGTGGGTGTGGTTGGTTGGGTTGGCAGTTGGTTGGTAGATGTGTCGGGGAGGGGTTGCCTCAAGGAACGGGTCTAAGGAAGGAATGACCGACTAGCAGCAGTAAAATCGCGTCGCAAACTGCAGCCACGGGAAAAAGAGGGGAGTTGCGACGATAGCGAAGATGGTGGTGAAATGGCAAGGGCGTAGTGGTGCGAAGGTAAGTTAGGTGGAGAGTGGAGCAATTAGTGGGCTCTGGGTACCTAGATGATGAGTTTTGCGGATTGGGAGAGGCTGGTGTGGTTGTAGACTTTAGTAGCGAGAGCGAGCGTCGGAAAAACGACCAAAATAAAAGTATCTGTGGTGGTATCTGCAATGTATATCCGTTATTGTACTGCTTGGGATGTCGATATATCTGGGTTATCACGGTTTAGATAGTTGGCGAGGGGAAGAGCAGAGAAGAGTAAGAGAAGAGATAGTGATAGGCAAGCAGACAGCAGAATCGGAGAGTAGGGAGAGAGATGGGGAAACGGGAAAATGGGGAAAAAGAAAAAGAAAAGAGCGAGAAATGCATGCGGTGAGAAACGCTCAGAGAGTACGTATCGGCAGAGCAAGAAGCAGTAGCAGCGTGCGTATAGAGACGTCGGTCCATCTCAAGATGGATTGTCGAGGGATCTCTTAGCCTACACACACCCTACCACTATCACTACCATCACCGTCGCCATCACAGTTACTTCGGCACGCACGCAGACGACACTACATACAGCGTCACACAGCAGCTCAGTCTTAATGTCGACTGACTGCAGGTTGACACTGCAGTAGTACCGTGCCGGTACGTAGCACGAGATGGATGGAACGAAACGGAAGGAGATGTCGCTCGCAGAGTACATACCTATCTTACTTTTGATCTGAATCCGACGATAAGTACGCTGTTTAAGACGGATGCCAGATTATGGTGGGAAAATCCTCACCTCCAGATTTCCTCTACGCCGCCACTGCACCTGTTCGCTAGAGATCTTAGTTCGCAAGGCGAAGGCCAAAATGCCCAAGATGTCGGTTCTACCCATCACCCCAACATCACATTCAGCGGCGTCCCCGCAAAACAAATCACGACACGGCAACGAGAATACATGCCTCTTTCCTATCCAGACAAGCTATTACTTACCAAAATGAGTGGCTAGGCAGGTCCGAGTTCGCGGACAGCACCTTCGTATTTCGGAATGCTGCTTGATAGGCCAGCCAAGCCCAGGATCGTAATGCCGCAAAATATTGTTTTTCCGATAGGTACGACTTTTGATTCGAAGAGAGATGTGGACGAAGCGAATGGATGGCACATGGGGAAGGCCAACTCGCATGAAGAAGTTATAAACCACGGGCGGCCACGAGTGTTGAGCGAGAGTCAATCGAATAGACTTCATTCGTTTTATCTTCACCCCAGCCCCAGCCCAAACCGACGCGCTGAACGGCATACAGAGTGGGGGATCTAACAAATGGTTGATGAACTATATTGAAACAGCCAATTGTTCGATATCAAGGAACCATCACCCAGATCCGGCCCTGTACAACTCTTAGGCGGCGGGTAGTTGCATATTATTACAAACGAGGTGCATTAGAAAACGCGGGAGAGCGGCGTCTCAGGTATTCCCAACAATACATACTCGCCGTCAGGAAAAAAAACGTGGGAAACATAGATCCGACAGTAACCATCATCGCATTACCCGCCACCGCCGCCTAATGTTCCATGTTGTGCACTTTATTAGCTGCTTTACCTACCCGGGTTCCCAGCCGCGGGATGTCAATGCCCAAGGCATGCAGTAGGTATTTTCCCAGACCAGGGAACCAGACAGAAACAGGCATGCGGCGATGGGCGAGGGTACGTAATCAACTCGGGCGAGCGAGTGAGTGAGCGGGTTCCTACAGATAGCTACGTATCAAACTATGCACATCTCCACCGATCACAGTACCGTATTTGGTTCGAATATAAGATCTCAATATTTAAGTTTGTGATGTCCTGAATCGCCCTCCAAAATCCAACCAAGTCCACTATAAAAGTGGGGAACTCCATATTGTGGGTACCGCATGCATTCCCCATCTTCAGCACCTTGAGTTATCACAAAAAAAAAGGCACTAGAAAAACGTGGAGTATCTAATGTAACTCTATCTGCAATACCGTCCGATTCCGGGATTTTCCCAAGGGCTGGATGGATGGTAATAGAGTTGCAATTTCCGCGCAACGGGTGTGGGCATATATATACACATCTTCTGTCTTGGGCACACACATACAGGCCTACACTCGATACAGTACAATGTGTCTTCTGATTGTTGCGCAGAGTAGGTACTTCAACACCACACTCCCACACCCCAATCTCGTGGGGAGTCCGCGCTAGCACATACTTTGGAACAAACGATTTCACCTCCCCTATTCTGTCAAAAATGCGGGGAAAACCCAACCTGGAGTAAGCAGTCCCTCACTTGTGCTTCTGCCCTACAAATCCCTCTGGTAAAAAAGGGAGCCATGGAAGTGCAGCGCATTGCAATGCAGTGCAGTGCAGAGACGTGCGGGGAGCCCAACGAACCAACCAACCAAATGAATCTCTCACAAAAGCTGTTTCACCACCAATATATCGTCAATCGTATGTACGCGTAATTTCTGACAGCGGCGGTGGGGGCGCGGGGTAGCTAAAGTTGACGTCCCTCCAATCTATATACGTAGTGCACTCATGCTCCGGAGAAATGTAACCCACGTATTCAGGGCATTACAGATACACTTTCCTACCGTAAGGTGTGTGTGTATATTCCAATAGTTGAAGCGCCGCCCTCAAGCGATGGATACTTGGTTCGCTCCCGGCCACTGCAACGTATTTTTTGGTGCTACCATACAGAATTAATTTTTGTTATTCCATCCAAGATATTTAGAGCGTCTCAAAACACAATGAAACTTGGAATTAACAGTCACTGCCTTCGAAATGCCGTGTGTTGCAGCTTTCTGTTGTCTGAGAGACGTTATTTCAAAACAGGAATGAAACGCACAACTTAACGAACAACGCTCACAAAACAATTACTCTTAACCAAGCCGTAAAAACGTGGTAATTACGGCGTAGTGATTGAGATATTCTTAGGCCTTTAAACTACCCCAATCGTGATGCTTCTTTGGTTCTATGGAGGGTGGTTTTCGCTTGCCTCATCACTTTTTTCCGCAATTGTAAATTCCATCATTTAGTTATGCCATCTTCACCTCCACTGTACTCAGCCAACCAAGCACCACCCATCCGTTTGATAGGCAGGAGAATATTGTCCATGTGGTTCGATCTAGGGTACGAACATCCATCCAGCCAGCCATAACTACATCACAACCTACTAATTTCTTGGCCCTGCATCTTCTTCTGGAAGAAAATCGAGCACCGGGATAGCAATCCATCTCCGCGGGTCGTCCATTGCAGTCTACATGGGCGGATGTTTCATGTCTAGCAACACGTGTACATGCTCTATCGCACTATCGGCGGGATTTAGACCCAGAGCGGTAATGATTCAACGGTTTGCATACCCATTTCGGGTAGAGTAAGTTCTGTCACTTGCACAGCGAAGCATCTACTGCACTGTGACGGCGGAGGTCATCTACGCCCCGGACAACTGGGACAAGATCTTGATGGCTGAGTGGAGACTAGGACAGCTTAATAATTTTCCAGTGCTGATCAGCACTTTGGCTGAGTTGTCCCAGCGGCCCGCCAAACTGACGCCGAATCAGGAAGCCGATCTACCCGCTGATATGGAAAACCTCGATCGGTGCAGTCTCGAACGCCTGTAAGCCGATCGAGTAAGATGGGCTAGGGTTTTTGCTTCGTCTTTCTTCCCCGACGGAGAAAGACACCGCCCCGTTGTCAGATGAGGGCGTTTCACTGCATCAAGTCAGCTGAGGAATGAGAGATCTACATTGCACATCCAATTCAGTTGTAATATCTTATTTGCTGCTCCCTCGTATCGTCCTTCTCCTTCTTCAAGTTGCTGCTAATGGTGTGTATATAAAAAGCAGAGAATTTCTATCACATCCTCAGCCCCGAAACATCCATTAGCCGTTGAGCCCTTTTAAACGAATGGGACGTTCCGTGGCTGCATCAGAGTACCGAGGGCCAGTTGTGATATGTTGACACTCCATTACGCTGTGCGGGCGTAGAGTACTCAATACTGGAGATGTACACTTTCGAAGTACCTCAGTACCTGGACACGTATATTTGCAATCTGCCGCAAGGGGCCAGTGTCGACTACGGTATTATCGAGTTGTGCCCACCATATTTGACAGGGGGGTGGGATACGGGAATGTGAATAGAGGGGTGGATAAGTCTATTATTGTATGTAACGATGCAGTGTTTCCCTCCTAGTAGTGCTGAGAGCTCATAATGCCCACCTAATTCCATGAAGCCCATCGTGCGGGGTCAATAAAAGATAAATGTATGTCACCAAAATTTCCGCTGCCACCTCTTCAATACATATCACCACCTCCGCCTCTAACCTACCAAACCCCTTCCCCGCCCTCCTCCACAAGCCTAAACCCGCCCTTCCTCCGAACCTGCTCCCATTTCTCAATCCACTTATTCATCTTCTCCCTCGACTTTTTCGAGCCCACGTTCACTGTGGGCACTATCTTCCCAATCTCCACCGCGCAGCAAAACATACTCAACTCCCTGAACGAGCTGTGTTCACTATACGGCACTGCAAACATCTTCAACTTCTCGTTGCTGCCACGCATCGGCTGCATCTCAGCCACTCCATACCCGCTTCTCCACGCTGACGAGTACAGTACGTCCTCGATTTTTGGCGTTGTGGTGAGGCGTGAGTTGGGCGGTTTGTAGCTCCAGCCTGAGGGACGGAAGGCGACGACGCGGGAGAAACCGGGGTGCGAGGAGAGGTAGGTGGAGAGAGTGTCTGGGCCGATGCCGCCGAGGTGTGTTAGGTGCACTTGCGCGCTGTTGGGATTCGTGGTGAGGAGGTGGGATAGTGCAGGGTCTTCGAGGAGACGGAGGGTGAAGAGTTTTTGCGGGGTGGCATAGATTTTGGAGTTAAGGGCATGGGCGATTCCTAGGTTAGATTAGCGGCGGGAGAAAGGAATGGGTGAGGGAGGGAGACCAGTGCAGATGCGTTCTTTGCCGATAGAATAGGTGCCTACCACTACGAGGAGGCGGCCCTTGGAGGTGCCGACGCCAGGTTCTTTCTTGAACTCCGGTGATTTCGTCATGAATCCACCAAGACGCCCGTGCTCCTTCTTGATACCAAGGGGCTTCTCCTGGTGTAAGGCTACGCACATCTCTGCGCATGCATCGATGACGCTCTTTTGGCTCGGAAATGCGTATTTGGGGTCGAGGTAGGTGGTGTCAAGATATACGGTATCTAGCTTCTGTTTCCTGTCCTTCCCAGGCTTGAGGAGGGGATGGCTTAGATGTTTCGGGTCCGCTCTAAAGTCTCCACAATGCAGGATTCTCGTCCTTTTTCCTTTAACTTCCTTCTCGAAGAGAAACAGCATGCTCCCAGGACAATGATTCGCGTCTAGACCTTGCACTCTCACTCCGTTGGTGTTGGGGACTTCAAACCACTCCTCCCACGGCAGCTCATGCACCCATATTGGGTCTACCTTAAGCCTGGTACGCACCAAATTTGCGGTAACTCGTGAGCAATAGATGGGGCCGTGATCCCACTTCGAAGCAAGGCCCACGTAGTGATCTGAATGAAAGTGAGAAAGAAAGTATGCGTTGCAACTAGGAACTGCGCCATATCGAAATGCATCCACGCTAATGGGGCCATTGAAGAGAATCTTATAGAAGGGGCATGTACGCTCAGCTGCCTTCACTCCCTTCGAATCGACTTCCGCTTTCGCGGCAGCTGCCCAAGCATGTGCTTCGGTGTTTGTTGACATCAGCTTTGCAAATGCTGAGTGTCCTTGACTTTTGCCAGACATTTGGAGAGCTGAGTGAGGGTTTGATGTTCGAGATGTGGGGGGCTTGGTGAAAGTAATGGCGGTGACGTTTGGCTCAAGTTTTGGGAGAGGTATTGGATTGCCGTCGAGACAATGGTTAACGTGGTTGTTCGCGTCGGCCTCTGATAATCCTACAAGTTTAGTTTCACATACCGGACAGAGGGGTGCTGCTACATCTTCTGTAGGCGTGGCTTCGATATCGTCACAATCCGGCGGCTTCATTACGATTTCCATATCTCCACCCCAATCTTCAAATCCACCCTCGATTGCTCTTGCGGCAGGATCGAATCCAAAGTATGCTTCTCGCTCCTCGAATCCAATCTCGTCATCTCCAGAATCTTCAACATCGTCATTGCAGCTAGATAGATCTTGGTCTCCGTCTTTTGCCCCGTCCTCGGGATTGACGTTCATCTGCTCAAAAGTACTTTGGATTTCATCCTTAAGTTCAGGCTGAAAAAATGGCCGCTTTTTATTTCTCTGCGTTTGTGTAGGATCCTCAATCTCATCGAGAGCCTCCCCCTCCCCCATCGCATCTCTCCTCCATAAAAGACCACGTTTCAAGCTATCTTTTCCATTTCCACACTTAGCTAGCTCTGTTTTCGGGTCGTCCCTAGTTATGGAATCGGAAGTGCTCACAGTCGAATCTTCCTCCGTAACCGACGGAGTCGGGGGCACCTTTCCAAACAGCATCGAGGCGGAGATATTCAGTTTCAGGGTGGAGGGATTGAACTTTGGCGCCTCAAGTTTCGGTTTTGGTGGTGTACTCGGTGTTGATGTTTCCACCGTATCCGCGGTTCCCGGGGCGTAATCAGCAATTATCTCATCCGTCTGCACAATCTCCCCCACAAGCTCCAGCTCTTCCATCGCGTCGTTGCTTGGTGGTTCCGCGGCGTCTTCCACCTCAACACCAGGCCTCCCCCAAAGTGCAATCCTGACGTCCTCATCCGCATCGTCATTGTCGTCTCCATCTTCAGGGTCACTAACATCCAGCCCGTATCCCCCATGTGCAATAAACAGGCTATCACTGTAGCCGTCTTCTTTCCGCCGCCGGCCGTTCGCCGCCTCCTCCTTCGTCAGCGGCTTGAAGAACTTTAGGATTGACGTATTTTTGGCCTTCTTCTTTCCTGTCGATTTTATCGGAGTGGTCTTCTTTGAGGTTGTGGGCGTTGAGACGAAGGGTGTGAGCTGGGTCTGTCGCGGTGCCCGCGGGCGCGAAGGGGTTGGAAGGGTGATGGTAGGAGCAGGGTGCGTAGTTTTCTGTTTCTTTGCTGAGGGGGGCGAGGAGGTAAGATCGACGGGAGGGGAGGAGGTGGATGAAGAGGATGGCGAGTGCCCGAGGACTGTTGAGGGCGGTTGGTTTACGCGGGGTTTACGAAACATTGTGTCGGTGGAAGTGAGAATGCGGCGCGGCGAAGTTGGAGTTGGTAAGACGCGGATAGTGGGACGCGCCCAGATATGAGCAACACAAGGCTAATGTCTACAAAATGAATGAAGCTGTGTAAAAAAATTGCTCCAATTAGATTTCAATATAAATAAAGAGCTACTAAGTACATGTTTGTAGGACTTTATGCATGTCTATAAAATCATATTCGGACTCCATAATTGATCACTCGCTCCTCTTTCGAAGTGGAAGACATCCACAAACCTTCCATCGTATGGAACACATTCAAATCCATGTAAATTGTTTGGAATGAACATATTCTGGGAGATGGTGGTGAAAGAGAAACTGGATCTCGCAACCTATACATTAATCATGATATTATTCAGGCACCCGATGCCCAGAGAACCACGAAAACATCGCCTACACATCTAAACCCTGCGTTTTGGTGAAGCAAGTATATCCTAGCCCCAGAAAACAGAAGGCGTATTATTCCAGCCAGTTTTTGCTACCTCCTTTCAATTTAAAATACTATAGAGCACCGATTACGGCGGGCTACCATGATAAGTGAGCTAACCCGATAATCTGATTGGAAGAATTGATGAGCACCCAATTCAAGTAGATGGACTATAATGTGCATAGTCCAACTATTCGCAATCAGGCCTTCACAGAACAAAGATCATGCCGCGAAGCCTGCAAGGATATACTTGCGTGTCATATATGAACCGCATTCAAACAAGCAAAAGCTTGGTTTGAGCATGGGTCCTACGCAGCGGGATGATGTTGATCTGCAACATGGATGGTAGTGATGATATGTACTGTATAGGCGCGGAGAGGGTAGGAAAAACAATAGTACTACAGTATCCTCAGCCGACACATATCACCATTGATATCGTAGCCGCACGAAGTTAGTGAGAGAATACCACTATGGGTACATGTTGAGTGAAAATTGCTATTGTTTACAACCATCATACTATGCACTCTCAGCCTATATGTACGGTTCAACACACTTCAAAGTTCGCAGTATCTAGGTTTCATAACCCAATAGTAATATGGTATGCGCCATGTCAATATGCGTATCCTAACAGTATATCGTAGTAGTACTATTGTTTTCCCTACACCACCCTTCTATCCCCCACACGCTTGGTAACCTTCAATTAGAATCATTTTCCGTTCGGGTATAGTTATGAGTAGGTATCCTTTCCTTTCGGCATATTATGAGTAAAGAGTAACATTAGAAGTCTAGCTAGCTAATTAAAGCCTTTGCCACACGACGGTCTTTTACCCACACTATACTCGAAAGGAAAGGATACGAATCGAAGGATACCGAGCGTGTAGGGGATACAATAGTGAACATGTATATGTTCTGTACGGTGCGCGACCCGTGCCGACTCGCAACCTGGAGCAGTCCAAGCCGCGACCTGGGGACGGGTTGCAATTCGACAGCCCATCTGCGATCCTGCGAAGTTTTTTGGCTGGAGAGATTGTAATAAATCCCCGCAACTAATTACTATAACTATTTATGTAATTAAGGTCTTGGGACTTTTGATAGGACCTTACAACACTGCTGAGACTTATTGGGTAAGCAAAGATCTTATACATATACTAAGTATTGTCTCACTCCATCTCATAGTCAGTACTATTCTCTCACGGTGTAGGAGGACGTTAGCCGGGAGAGCGAACCAGAAGAAGCTTTTTGTACGTAGAGCAGACCAAGTGGTCGTGGATGGGAGACGGTTCGCAAACGCTCACCAGTTCGTGAGATAGACTGTAAATATCGCGAACTGGCGACCGCAGTTCGCGAACCGAAATGGTCGTCCATGGTACAGAACATATATATTCATTTACAAAGTAGTATAAGCATCAATTTCAGGGTTGCAAAATCTACCAAACATAGTTCGATGTATTACGGCAGTCCAAACGGCCTTCTCTCAATATTGTGTCGCGCGCTATGACTCTGGACAGCCACCGTCACGTTTACCGTGCTCTCTCTGTTACACCTCCTGCTACTCCGATCCTAGAAGCTGACCATTACTTTAAATCCTCAATCCCGAACCTCGTTCACCAACTCAAACCCCACCCAACCTCTAACAACGACTACCTCAATGGCTCCGCCAGCCCTTAAAACCCCTGCGGAACCTCGGCGTCTTCCCAATCTCGCTTCTCTATCCTACGACACCGACGTCTTCCAGCAGCAGATTCAGGGTAAAGAAGCCTGTAGCAGCTGGTGCCGAGGATTCGGTGAACGTGCTTTACTCCTGCAAGGGCTTGCTCGGCGACTGTAATGAGGACAGGAAGACTATGACAAGGAGCTCGAGGATATGAAAGAGACGCTCGAGAAACATGGCACGAGGTTTAAGATTTCCGAAACGAGCCGTAGGTTCGAAGCTCGAGTCCGTCTGCTTGAAGGGTCGGGGTTGCTCTTGGATATGCGCAACTGCTTCGTGTCACATGTCAAGCGAGATAACCCGAACATTTTCTCTTCAAGTAGGTACAACATCACCCACAACGACATAGAGACGATTACTGTACCGAGCGTCAAGGTTCGTACGAGGTTTCGAGAATGACGATTCTTTTCAATATCAAGAGTGGACTAAAACCGCAACAAAACTTCTTCAGACGGACCTTCCGTGATGCGTGATGCGTGACGTACGAACTTTGACGCTCGGTAGAGTAAATCCGGGAATCGGGTTGCTCGTGATGCCGATCTGATCTCTGACGCTCATCTGTATCTTGAGGTGGAGCGAACTGAGAACATCTGGTTCGCATCTTTGGGTCAAAGCGCTTCGGGTGAGTTTGATCAATCAGATTCTTTGATACACATAAAAATAAATCAAGTCGACGTCTTCATTGAAGGGCCGAGAAACTACAGAGCTGAGAGTCATCTGGACATATCTGCTTTGGCATAGATACCTGTGATACTCACGATTATTTGAGGATGCCCTAAATATCTAGAGCGTTTATTACTAGTGATATACTATATAAAGGAGATTATGTTCCCATGTCTGGCCGCCGCCGCCCAGCACCACCCACAAGATATCTACAGATCGGTCAGATGAAGCTTGAAAAAGCCTGGGCTGGTCAGATGGAAGGTCAAATCTGACCGGACTGACCGCTTGAGAATACTCCGCTCTTGCGACGATCAAATCTGGACGTCAACAATTCAAGGAGAAAGGATGAGAAGGCGAGAATGAAACGACAAAAGAAGAGGAGGTGGGGGTTATGGAAGAGGAGAAGAAGGAGGAGTTTGGCGGTGATTAGATTGATATGGAGATGGAGAGCTTGGAGATGAGGAATACCTCGTCTACTTGGTGGTGCCGATATTGTTGCTAATTGGTACATAGGATATGGCTGTCATAATGTGCTATATCAATAAAATAAACCATACCCATGAACTGCTCACTATCTGATGAGGGATTCCTTAGTCTAATTTGCTGCAACTCTCTCCTACATATGAAGCACTTTCTGTGAAGCCCGCGTTTCTAAGCGGCCAGGCTTTGTGGGGTGTAGGCTTTTCAAACGGAGGCCTCAGATTTTGCGGCCAGGCCGACTTGATCTGCAGGCCGCTAAAAAGCCTGCCGGCTGGCTAGGCTGCTTAGGAACACTGCTGAAGCCAGGCTCATGATTTCAACCGTCACGATCACACGCTCACACCTTCCAGACTTCACCGACAAAAGATACCAATATCCATCTCCGCTGGTTCCGCTCTCCTATAAACCTCCAAAGTAGCTGGCTCTAACAAGCCCTCTTCCATCTCGTATTTCCCACGGACTACCTTTTTACCTCAACAACACCGAATGCACCTCTCTATTATAGTAGGCCAAAGTGGACAAAAGTTTAAAACTTGTTATGTTAAATTTGCCGGCATGACAAATGTTGAAACTTGCAATACTTAATGACGTACATCAGTGTACCTGTAGGTATCCTAACGTACTATGGCGTACGCCTATTTACAAGTTCAAGTTTCAACATTTCTCAATTGACTTTCACTATGTCTCATTTGATTACACGACAAATGTTCAAACTTTAGCACTAAATGATGTACGTCTAGGTGCCCCTTGGTACTGATCTGTACCCTGGCGTACGCCTGATTTATAACTTCAATTTCAACATTTCTCAAGATCGAATACCGGTGCGAGTGGTCAGTTGTACAAATGTTGAAAGTCGGCAGAAATGTTGAAACTTGAACTTAAAATTGAACGTACGCCGAGGTACGTCGGGGTACCTAGAGGTACCATGATGTACATCATGAAGTGTGCAAGTTTCAACATTTCTCTTTTGACTATTGTCAACTTACTTTTACGAAACATAACAAGTTTAATAATTTGGTCCACTTTGGCCTGCCATACTCTATTCCCCTCAAGCTTAAAGAATCCCAAAGACTACACCCAAGTATCAGTGGTTAGAATCGCCGTCTCGGTTTGTTGGTCTGTTCCTCTTTGTCTCGTGAAAGTTATAGCTCTCAAGTGCTCATTGAATAAGCCAGCTTCGAGCAAGCGCTCCCCTCCTCCCATGTTTGCCGCAAATTCCGCACAAACTATCCCCTACACGCTCACGTAGGGCGGGTTTGTTGCAGTTTGCCACTACCAACCTGAGCCAGAGAGATTAGCAGAGTGATACCAAAGCAACATAATCTAGTCTACTAACTAGAGTACCACTCGAAGCCAACAACGACCAATAAGATTCGCCACCTGCTAACCAGCATCCAAATGAAAACTGTAGCAAATCCGCCCTTCGTGAGCGTGTAGGGGATACCACTGAGGATTTACTCTACACTGTATAAACTTACATTTAGTTACTAGGACGTGTCAAACTTATTCTACATATGGAACTATCTGCTAGTGTGGTGGTGGAAGTTAGCGATTGACACTAATACTAAGGGCGATGATATAAGTAGATGTACCACGAGTAAATATCGTAAAGGCGCCGTACCACATCAAATCCTTGGTTTCATAATGTGCGCTCATTGCTGGGGTCGTGAAGCCCGAGACCTGTGAGTTTGGGAGGTTTCGGTCGTGTACAGGTTCCAGTGATAGAGTTGCCAAACCAAAATTCATATGCTACTATTAAGTTTGATAAGTTTGATAAGTTTTATCGCCATCAATACCAAATAATCGACAAAAAGGAAGCAACTCCCCTTGATAATCATGAGTCTTGTTAACGTGTAACCATAACGCATTAAATGCACAAAATCAGTATAGCGAGTACCGCAGAGCGACTGAAGGGATTAGATCACTATTGAGTACTACTGAGGATCATGTTTTGTCACTCGTAACGACGTAGGGGGACGTGTTGCATTGTGATGATTATTAACTGCCTATCAAGGCCTGCAAGCTTGATTATATACAGAAGTCCTTGTGCATCCAGCTGAATGGCTGGGTCCTATTAGCCCATAAGGTAGATAATCTATCCCCTACACGCTTGATTTTATAGCTTAGTCAATAGTCATTTAGAGTAGTGGGAATACTAATCAATAGGTGGGGGAGCTTCTGATTAGTGAAGTGTACGTTATATATGAGTGATTATGATCATCTCGGCTTACATCACTCTTAAATCGGGTATAATTGACTACCCGACTATTTTATGACCAATCTAAAAAAATTAAACGTGTAGGGGATAAACAGTAACAAAACGACCAAAGAAAGCCTATTCTAGAAGAGTGGACTCACCATGATTGGTTGTCAACATTATACAATTGTGGCAATTAAGTGGGTTTATACGACAAGGTCATAAGAATACTCAAGCATGAACTCACTTTCTTATCGCAACTATACTCTACTCGAATCTATTACATCACCTCGAGTTATTGTTAGTATGTATACGTATACCTTACTCACAGAACTTAAAATTTCGACGATTATCCACAAGTTTTTAAATCCGACCAACCGGTACATGACGAGGGGTGTCTTTACATGGCGATCAAATAATGAAGTAGCTCCACACTAGGCAATATGAATCGGTAAAGTAGTATGAAATATTCGGCTTGTCTGGATCTTTAACTTTGGTCTTGAATAGGATGGTGGAAATCGTATATGTAGAAGTGATCGCTTGGCTTACTAAGTACTTTAAATACTAAGGTTTCCAGATGCTGAAAATACCAGAGTTTGAAATCTTATGGAGCTCGAAATTCTATGCTATAGGTGTCACGAGTTTAAACCCTGCGGTGCTTACTCGTTTGCTCATTGAGAAACTAGATTAACCCCTGAGCAGCATGGTCAGGATTATTGCATATACAAGAACTAATGGCTTAGCTTAGCTGGCTGAGGATGGTGCTATAAACACCACCGGGGTTCGAAACCTCATGGCCCTACGAACGCCATACCAGGTGCTATAAACACAAAGCTTAAAACCTCATGGCCCTACAAACGCCGGAGCACAAGTTTACAATCTGCAATGCTCACTCTTTTGCTGTCCCCAGCCTTGTGACAGCTCGTGAAGGAGCGACTAAGGGCGGAGACAAGTCTAAGTCGATTGCTCTGCTTTTGCCTTGACATCCTAGCTTAGATCCTGTATAGGGTGCTTGCTGGGGATCACCACATAAACAAGAACTGATAGCTTAACTCAGCCATGGCGCTATAGCTCCACACTGCGGTTCAAAACCTGCAGTGCTCAGTCTTTGCCCGGTCTTTGACTTTTGAGATCTTACTTTAGGTTTTGTGCCGCTTTCGAGACTCAAACAAATCGCAATAACAGGCTTGCTTCGAACACGTCACTTCCGCTTTCGAGTTTAACAGTGGTTCACCGCCTCGAAGACGACTACCAGTTGGTCGATCAGCTTGAGGAGCAGATCTCGTTTGAGTATGTATACCTAATCTTCTATTAACGGCAAAAAGGCAAAATATATCTTGACCATCAGCCCCAAATCCAAACTATCAAACCCTTTGACGACTCAAGGCTTCGTATTCACCGTCTTCATCGCTTCATCCAACCCTGCAGTCCCCAACCCAACATCCACCACCCATGCTTGGCCATTCACAAGGCGCGCTGCCCGACTATTGAGGAATAATGACATCTGCTACTTCAACTGGTGTCCCCGACGGGTACTATCGTAGGTTTAGTACCATCCCCTGAAAACCTGACCTCGAAGGGAAACTTACTATTTCCAAAAGGTTTCCTACCAGTCCTGTGGGATCCACGGGTTGGTGAAGCAACATCGGGGTCACAATTGGGCCCGGGCAAACGGCATTAATCCTAATGCCATCACGGACGTGGGCCGCGGCTACAATGGGCGTTAGAATACTCACGAAACATTTGTTCATGGACGTATGTACTTACCAGCATTCACCGTCAACCCCACCACCGCATGTTTACTCGCCGAGTAAGTTGACATAGTGGGAAGCGGCAGTATCGCTGCGACCAAAGCAATATTCACTATGCTGCCTCTCTCCTTAGGCCTACCGTGCAAGCCCTCCTTCGGCGTCTGCACTCTCATCGCCTTCACCTGCTCCCGAATGCACAGGAACATACCCCTTGCATTCGTTCCCATCGTCTTGTCGAAGGTACTTGTAGGGATGTCGGCAAAGAAATCTGGAGCCTCAAGGATGCCGGCAGCATTGCAGCAATAGTCGAGACCCCCCATATTGCTCACAGCTTCGGCAACCATAGCGACTACTTCAGACTCCACAGATATATCTACGGCTTTGTGGAAAGCGCGGAAAGTTGAATTTGGGGATACAGACTGGCATTCCTCGGTCACGCGGGCGAGGTAGGTAGGGTTTTTATCTGCGAGGAAGATGGCGGAAACACCGGCATGCGCGTAGGCGAGGGCTGTGGCGCGGCCAATGCCGCTGGCTGCCAAGTGCTAGTCAACGGCAATTAAGCAGGAGTGGGCGTGCAGAGGCCTACCAGCGCCAGTAACGAGAGCGTAACCCAAGAGGGCAGGCATGACTGCCATAGTTGGTGCTGATAGATTAGTTATCGCTGCAGGTTGCATATTGAACGTTCGAATAAGGGATCTTGAGATATAGAAATGGGAGTGGATGAGTAGATACTTACTGGTAGTGGCGTCCGGGTGAGGATTTAAATACCTGTCCGTTGGGTGTGTATTGCATGAGAGGTGATAGGACTGGTACCTAACACTAGTATGTTGTCAGTGGGCTTTGCCTTTTCCCCGTCTACTCGCCACTACCGCTATTCCACCACTATATACGATCTCACTATGGAAATACCACACGAATGACTCTAGATTATCGTTACTGATTAGCTTTGTTACTTTAGATGAAGATAGTTGATTGTTTGTCTGCCGTAACTGGAGGATTTCGTTCCTATAATCAATCTATATCTGTATAGCAAGGCTCGGGCTAGGCCAACAGCAATAATAGGGTAGGTTATCCACATGTGTGCGACAGGCTTTCTCCGGAGTCGCCGGGTGCCACCTCATGACGGAGCCCAATAATATCTATCGCCCTCACGTGAGTAGGCACACAATTCCCTACGCAATCGCCCACCTGCATCGAGATAGCCGAGATCTCGTCTCTTCAAGGCGACGAATCATCGTCATCACCGCCCATTGAGCCTCATTGTGCACCGGTCACTCATTGGCGTGTCACGATAGATGTTTGATGGTGGTTAGGTGATGGGCATGCCCAATTAGGTTAGCGCGGTACTCCTGGAGCAGCAACACCATATAGATTGACTCGGCCTTCGAAACGATAACCTTTACACCTCTCATTGATATTCCGGATTCTCTTGGGACCTCACGAGAATGCTCTATAAAAATTAAACTTTAATACTCCGACATCTAGGTGGGAAATGGGGACGAATGACTGAGAATTACATGTCGACGCGGTTGTGACAGCTGAGATGATGCCGGAGGGCACCGCGTGAAACCATTCTAATACAGGACAAATGCGTCATTACGAAAAAACCGCATGCTTCTAAAATACCGAGGAGAATATCATATGTAGCGAATTCAACCCAGCTCCGCCGCGATCCACCATTATCACTACCCGTTGGGGCAGTTCGTTTACAATTGGGAGACCTTCATTGTGGGATACCGTACCGAGCAATGAGGTACGAACCATCACCTGTTACCGGACCCTATATTCCGTTATTTTGTACTGTCACTTGAAAAAATTTCCGGAATTATTACACAGCTGAGCTGGCGACAGATGTCAAGTCAGAATTCAACTCTTGGTCGCAGATACTACTCATTAGCAATCCTACTTGAATCGAGTTAGTTTTCACGCAGGAAGCAGCTTTGTTGCCCTTAGTAGTAGTCAAATTAACTATAGACTATACCATCTCTCTATTACCACCACCATTGGAGTTAAAACCTAGCTCTTGGTTGCAGATATCACCCATTACTAACTGTGGCTTGAATTAACTTCGTTCACTCACAGGAAGCAGCTTCGTTACCCTTAGTAGTAGACAATCGAACTACAGATCATATCCCCACTACCGCTATCATTGCAGTTCATACCTCACCGCCTAGTAGAGTATTATCGGTGGGCACAAGCTGGCGAGATAATATCAGCCTGATGATAGCCGGCCGCGGAGGGTGGAAAGGGTCATTCGTTAGCCAGTTTTGTTAGCTGCGGGGGTCTCGGTATTTATTGTATTTCCTGATTATTATGACAATTGGCTCATGCTCATGCTAGTTGGGGGTCATGTCGAGCAATGCACATTCTATTCTGGTATAGTAGATCTTAGGCTAAGACGGTGCGCCGCAGGGTGCCCTGGTATCTTTGATCACCTCTAATGTTCATAAGCCAGGGACTGGACTGAGAGTGGGAGCTGACAGCACGGATATTTGGTGCTAAGAATCACCAGTGCGCACTCGACCTATCTCAAGATCACCGACCCAGTTTGTCTCGGGGCAGTCAATTCGCAGTGACAGTCAACTTTTTGGCCAGATAAAAATTACATAATTACTTGATTAAATTGCAGTGGCTGTCAACCTTCTAGTTAATCTTCAAAATTGAATACTCAATTTGCTGGTTACAATCATTACATCCGTCTCAATGCTCATCCGTGGATGCTCGTTTCAGTGTTCATAGCTTGGCTTATCGCTGGTTCAGCGTGAACCTTATAGAGTTAGAGATATGGTAATGACAGTGTTGTGGAAGTGCAAAGATGGGGAGAGCCAGTAAGAGAGCCGGAATGAGGGAGAAGTGAGAGCAAAATTCTGGACCTGGATGAGGTTGTTGACCAGCCCAGCAACAATCATGGTGACGAGTCAAGTGACGAGTATAGCTATGAGCATGAGCCTAGTGACTAGCACTAACATGAACTCAATGATTGTCCAGCAAACTGAGTAATTAATTTAGTAAGATAGCCTCGGCAATTTAATTGAGTAATTAAGAAATTGTTGCATGGCCATAAAGTTGGCTGTCGCCGCGATTTGACTGTCAAAATTGACTGCCCCGAGACAAGCCGTTACCGACCCAACTAGAGCTGGGAGCTAGGAGCTAGGAATTGGCAGCTGCGAAGCACACAAAGGTGCACGGAATACAGCACACCTAAAACGGCGAGCTGGAGCATGGAATCAACACCGCTGACAACACGGAGCCCATTGGATCTGTAATTACTCAGAGTAGAAGGCGAGAGGATGGAATTAATTAACCATCGTTGAGATAACGAAGTCCACCTCTGCAGCTGGCAGTGTGTTACATCTCTCAGTTCTCTCAGTAAAATTAGGTTCTAATAGCAACGGAAATCGTAGTAGTGAGGAAATGGTCTGTAGCGACGGCAGCCAAGTGCGCCAAAACTGCTTTGGATGGGAGAGTGGTGTCGGCCGGCGTCGAGAGAACGATGCCTATATCTTTAACTGTCAGCATATTGAATGTTATATCTACCAGCAAGAGTTAGGTTCCAGCAGCAATAGTCATAAGAGATGAGAGATCAGAGATGGCTTGTAGTTAGGTTCACTACTGCGGTGCAGCATAGCTGCATCCAGTCAGGGTAGAGTAGAGCCCAGTGCAGTAATGTAGTCCAAAGTATGAGATGGTAGCGAGTGGCGTGCATGTGCCAACAAAGCCGGATCCCAACGGTACGGGCGATGGTAATGGGGAGATGACCTGCAATCGAGTTGACTGCTGCTAAGTATGGCAAAGCCGCCTCATGTGATAGGATGGAATTGACCACAACCGAGAGAATGAAGTCTATCTCTACCACTAGCAGCATGTGGCATCTACCAGCACAGCCGTATCCAGATAGCACCGACAGTGGTAGTATGAAAATAACCTATAGTTAGGCACACTGCTGCATTCAGTCGGAAACGGATGTAGCGATGTAATTGAGGAGTTGAGACGACGAAGTCCATTACAGTTGATAGCGAGTTGTATCTGTGCCGTTTTGACTAACCACTCTCCTCCGAACCACTCAAGCCCATTCCTGTGGATCTGGATTTGCTTCTCCGTAGACTTCGCAATTGTAGTGTCTCCGTTCCTAACTTCCTATTGCCGCTGGGATCATGAACGCGAACATCCTCTGCCGGCAAGGACATCGTCAATCTCACGGTATGGATAGATCTACGGCATGAGGGTATTCTCGCACTCCATCTTCAGTCCAGCAGCGCGATCCGGGCATTAGCTGTATCTTGTTCCGATTAGTGCCGCATTGGATCTTTCGCCCACCGCCCCCCCCCCTCCCCCCTCACCCTTCCTCCACCATCCCCGGGAATCCAGTTCCTCCACAATCTCCTTCGCATCCATACATCTCCTCTGGGCCCTACCACCACCACCACCGAAATCCTAACTCATCTGTTGTCCACCGCCACCATCGCCCATTGCCAAATGTCCACCGTAGCTATTCACATTCACAAAACCGCAGAAGGAACCGCCTCTCCTATCCTCCTAACTCGAGACCGAGATCTCCAGTATTCCCGCCACCTCATTACTCCAACGTCGTATCGTAGGTGTCGATTCGAGTCCGATTCGTTCGACACAAAACTTCCTTCCCGCCTCTTGCATTATCGAATTGGAGGCTCGACATCGCGCCGGTGACGGTAGCGCACAATCGACTCGCATAAGCACCGCATGGCCTTGACGTTTGGATCGAGTAAAGATAGCGAGGTGTGCGTGCGTTCCAGTTATTGAATTTTTGCAGCTCGCAAGCTGAACACCGCACGAGGGTAGTGAGCTTTTGTGGGTCAACAATGGCGGTGATGACAATGTGACGTTAACGATAATGTGATATTGACGATAATGTGACGTAGAGCATGCGAGTGGCGGATCGCTCGTCTGGGCAGTGGCAGTGGCAAGCCGAGGCGGAAGTACCTCCGCGATGATTGCCTATCCCGATAAGGTATTAGACAACCGATAGTACACGAAGGAATGCATGCTAGAATCGGGGGTCCGGATATACATAGACTGTGCTCTTTCTGTCAAATGATTTTTTCGACTTCCCAATCCCTCTTGAATTTTCATGGTTCAACCACAAAGTCTCTTTAGCTTTCCGATTTATGGTGCGTAGCTATGCGTGCAAAGGTTAGGCTCGCATTATGCCGAGGATTTTATCATAGCTAGTGTTGGTAGATTGCACTTCCTCCAGAGGATGGTCTGCGCAGTATAGTTAGACAGGTATACAGTCCCCTAATCATCATTCGGCCGAGGGGACAGACGTTAGGGAGCATTCACTCGCCACATTTTGCTGACTCCTTCAGTTTAAACTCAAATATATGGCCCTGCCTAATGGCAATTGGTTTAAGAAACATTTAACTCGTCGAGCTGCGTAAAAAAAGAGAAAGAGAAAAAAAAAAGCACAAAACACCAAGAAAAAACCCTCCAATCTCGCTCTGTTATTCCTATGGGCTTATTGGTTGTGTGTGTGTGCGTGCGTGCAACAAACAGACTTCGAAGTTATCTTGTCCTGCAAGATATTGAAATCTTGTCCGCAGTCCGTATCCTACCTATCGTCTTGTCTAAACGTTGTACCCAGACTACGGCCATCGTTGGCTAGAGTCTGGATTTTAATTTATCCGGCTAAGCACGAGAAAATCCAAACCCCACTCCCCGGTTCGAAAGAAAAAGATATCACAAACATGTGCAATCACTCGTCTGTGCTACCTTCCCGGGCACTTAAGTACCAGCCGGTTCATCGTAATAGCCCACAATCAACTGGAGGATTTTGAATGCTATAGTAAGAAACCCCGGTAAATAGACCTCCCAACAGCTCTCTTCCGCTCACCCTCCCCGAAAATAATAAGACAGCAGCAATATTCCCAGGAAAAAAAGAATTCCCCCAATCCCCCATCAACCCGCACATCTCCCTTGTGCGTGGTCCCACTCAAACCCGGTCTCGGCAAGAAAGTTCCATCCTGTGCCACTGACATGTGGGGGCGAGTGAACGGGCGTCGGGTTGGGCAGGGATCGATGGATGGATTTACCTGCCCACGTTTTCGTTTCCGCCGGTGCATAAAGCTTATCTCAATGACTATGCATGAAATTTGGCTTCCAATCAGCATGGATGGTGGCCACAGGGCGGGGTTGGGCGGAGCTGCGGTTTCATGTGTAGTCACTCGAATGTTCGGCTCATCTAGGGCTAGCTTGAGAAGTTCTGACCTAGTTCTGGATGACTTTATGGCGAATCCAGTAAAACACAGGAACTTGTTTTATTCATGCAACTAAAGCTAACTAGTTATGCAAGCATGTCACTTAATTACTAGTTCCATGCTCGACCATCGATGATATCTTTTCCTTTAAGTAAGCCCACTGCCAGTTGCAGCTACTATGCCCGATATCGATGTAGAAACTAGGTGATCAGCACTCCGAATCCGTTCAAACGAAAACCCAGTAAGTGCATACATAAACAAGTATTCCATCCTTGAGAAGTTGTGACTAGTCGGAAGAAAACTCAAATCCCAGCAGTTGCATGAACCTTCCAAACAATCGAACGCTCTTTCCTGCCCTCCAAATATTTCCTAGGGATTAGTTATATCTACCCTTGTAACCGCTCTCCCACTCTAAGTTAACTTTATGCGTGGTCTTGTGAGGAGGCGGAACTGGAGGCTGGCAGTCAGTTTTAAGAGCGTTAAGCCGTCTCAGGAGCTCTTCATTGTCGAGAATCTCAGGACCTCTGTTGGCAAGCTCCTTCTTAACCTCTTCGCGGATCAAGGCGCGTTCCTTATCTTCTTCAATCTGTTCGTAGTAATCCCTGAGTTTCTTGTCGGCCTCAATACAGGAGAGTTCTTGGGATTGTGCGAGGACGAAGTCAGCATGCGCTGTCTCTGCGGCAAGACGTTCTTCTTCACGTTTCTGGTGTCCCTTTTCTATGCGTTCTCTGCGCTCCTTATTAAGGCGTGCTTGCTCTTGGAGTCGATATTGTTTAGCTAAGGCAAAGGCCGCTTGACGTGCGGCTTCTTCCTCAACTTTTTTTCTAGACTCTTCATCTCTCTGAACACGGTCAAGCTCTTCCTGAACCCGTTTTCGATTTTCTCCGGCAGCAGCCTTTACGGCGGCATGGGACTTGAGTCGGTCAAGTTCTGCTTGCTGGGAGGCGATGTATTGATTATATATGTATTGACGCTCGCGTTCCTGGGCTGCCAGACGTTCGGCTTCCTGCTTCTTGGTCTTTTCAGCACGTTGATTGGCTACCACCTCTTCGGCATATTTCCGAGCTGCTTCTGCGACGGTGAGCTTCCTGGTGGCTTCTTCTTGCGCTAACTTTTTCTGAGCCTCCTCGATGAGCTTGAGGAGAGCTTCTTTCTCATTATGTTGATGAGCTGCTTCTTTAGCACGTTTTTGGATGGCCTCAAGTTCTTCCTGTTGACAAGCCGCCTCCTGGGCGAGTGTGCAAAGAGCATCCTGCTCAGAAGCATGACGGGCTGCATCTTGCTCAAGTTTCTGCCGCATGGCATTTGCCTTGGCCTTAGCCTCCATCTCCTTTAGATTTTCTCCGGCGCGAAGTCCCGCAATTGCATCCGCCTGTTTCTTCTGCCTTGCTCTCAGGGCTGCCAACTCCTCAGCGAGAATCTCCTGCCTTGCCCTAGCCCTCCGCTGCTCGCGGCGACAGGCACGGCAACTTTCTTGAGAATGGTGATCCCGCGGGAAAGAATGACCGCATTGGGAGCATGTTGTAGTAATATGAATACTTAGATTCCCGCCGTAAGTGTGTGAGCGCCTCATCCCACGTTCGTCGGTGACAGGGAAATGGTAATGTTCCGATACGTGGCAAACAACCGGGACAGGTTCAACGGCTGTCATTTCGTTAGCATATGGAAGCAGTTGAGGTGAGCTGAGAGGAGTAAAGACCAGGAATCTGGGGCACGTAGGGCACAGCATCACGCGCTACTGGAAAGAAACCTGTCAAGCTCCAAAAGCCACCTGTTGGACAACCTGGAGGTGGAAGCGGTCCCAGATGTGGCGACCCGAAGGGAATAGCGGATGCTGGGGCTCCAGGAGGGATCTGTACATCGGGCGAGGGATCGACACAGACCGGAGCTGCATGGTAAAACAACGGGGGAGAGATTGGCAGCCCGGGACTATTGGTTATTTGTCAATGCTAGTTCTGTGGTGGGTATAAAAGATATTTTTTTAAGGGGGGGTGTACTGACAGGACGGGTTGCTCCACTGTTACCGGTGGAGGGTGATAGTACAACGGCATTATCGAAGTATTATCGCTGCGTCGTTCTCGTTCTATTGTTGCGCTGACAAGGTATCAATGGGTTGATTTTAGCCAATTGCAAACCGCCAGCGATGTGTTGGTGCAAACGGTGGGAAGGTGTCGGTCGACGAGAGATGAGTGGCCGAGTTGCAACACAAAACGGGGAGGGGAAGTGACGGTCGGCACAAACCTGACCAAACCTAACCCCAAGCACTTAGGTAATACCTTCGACTCCCTCCTATCTAAGTGGCCAATGTACGCGGGCCTTCTCCAACATGAGAACCATTGCTAGTGATTAATATACTGGCTCAAACCACGGGGTCCAGGCCTTTCTGTAAAAAATCACCCGTGGTCTGTAGCTCTGACCCTCTTTCCTAGTATGTAGTGAAATATTCCATCAGATCATACGACCACCGTGGCAGCACACCAGAGAAGAGCGAAGAGGAGGGGAAGAGGGGAGGAAGAGGGGAAAAGAAAGAACGGTGGTGGTGGTGGCCATTCCGGTTCGTGTCCTCTGCGAACAGCCGTTGTGAAGAATAGAGGCCGCACGCTTTCAAATTGGCGCAGAGATACTAATATGGAATTTGAAATCCAATCAGTCGCACACGCGGGCTCTAACAAGTTTTCAATGTGACATATGTATTGAAAAGGTTGGTCTTTCTCCTGATGTGCGATGATGGATTTAATCCATGGTTGAATGAGAATTGTGGGGTGTTTCTTGCATTAAAAGGTACCCAGTCGCGTCGGCAATGTTCACGTCCGAACTTAAGAAACAGACGCTTAACGCGCCCATTTAATCCACATATAGAGCCGCGGTAATAATGTGAAGTGGGGAGCTAGGGGTGGTACATATGAGAAATATGTTGTGTGGTATTGATACGTAAAGAAAGTCACTCCGATCAATGTAATCGCACAATTGTACCCTACAAGTGATAGTACATGTCGACAGCATCCCCGCTCACTAAAGACATTGCAAGCTGGTTTTTTCAATGGAGTGGTATATCTCGGTCTCTTCTCATCTCTATGACCAGATCCAGACTTCACGTCCCTACGCTCATGCATATCCTCGTCCTCTTTTATACACTTTGACACCGACGGCTTCCAAGTGTACGGATTTGGAAATCTCGAGACATTATTATGGATCAGATTGGCAACAAAGAGTGCGGCACCACGATCTGTGTCTAATGGCACCTACCGTACTCTATCCCAAATATATTTCTCATCTCGGAAAGCTACACTTTTCATTCGATTTCCAACTCAACCGATTATTATGTAACGCCAAAGCCGTACCCAAAGCTTGCCTCGATCGACAATTCAATATTGCTTCAGTTGGCAGATCGAGCTTTGACAGCGGAACCGTTGCGCAGCAATCATCCGCTTACCATCTTCCCGCTCACAAACCCCGTCTCGCCAAATTGCTCCCGCCAAAAGTTGCAACTGCGGAACAACGAAAATAAATGGGCTGCGATAAGATTAGAGATTGACGATTGGATTATTGACTGAACCGTCACAAAAGATCTTACGAGGCCAAATGAGACATGATTAGAAGCGAATCATAGACTCAGAATTCCGATACGTCCAATTGCAAAGTCCAGGCAGGAGCCAGTAGCTAACTGCATGCTACATACAACGAGCGTTTAACTACCATGGTACAACGATGTGCGTACGGCAAAGAATCGCCAATACCTGGCGCATCATTATAATCCGATTGATGTTAAGTACTTGTCAATCACCTTATCTCGGCTATGTCTGACAGCGGATAACATCGACTCTTCGTGTCATTATATTGGAGAAGGACGTCATAAATGCGAGCGATAAGAATCCTCCATTCAACGAAGAGATTCTCATGTGCACGTCACATATCTCAAATTTTACCGTTCTTCGAGCACCGCCGTTATAGATGATCATGTCTAACGTTAATACAACAGCCCGCAAGGAGAGCCAGTGTCCCATTCAATCAGGATAAAGGATATTAGATCCTTCGATCATTGGTCTGTCTGCTAGCGTTGAATTTTGACCGTTTGAAATGCGGGGAAGACATGCTCACCGGACTTTATTTTGAGGAATAGAGGTTCTAAGCACCAGCGAAGTTAGATGGTAGCTCCAGTCATATTCAGACCACTTAGAACCCACCTTCATTATCTAAGGCAATATTATGATACGAATTCGGACGACAGAAAACTCAATGTGGACATGAGTCTGCTTATTGCCCAACCAACTGCAGGGCAAAGGACAAGCTTTAACGTGTTGCAACACCAAAGCCACACTGTAAAGTTTTAAGTTTGTCCTGACGTTTAATTTATATTGGAAAAACCCATTGCATTCAACAGACGGGCCAATCGATGGCCAATCAACAACTATCATGGTCAACTGCAAAAAATGACACGTTCAACAATAAAGAAACTTCAAAACCTCGCATCTTCGACCACCACCACCACCACCATCACCACCATCACCACCACCACGTTTCTATGGGATTCGAGCCTTAAGTTGTACCTTCTGTAAGCAGTGCAATTGCACGGTACATTATATACAGACCGTACCACAGTTAGGGCAGCACTATAGTATCCAAGATTAGGAATGATTGTACAATTCCAAAGATTTGATCGGTTGCTACCTTTCCTCTAATGACCCATTGCTCAATCCCAGCTTGAAGGCACTTCGGGCACTTAACTCCAGGAACCTGAATGAAAAAATTAGAAATAGGCAATATAGACGCCAAGAAGATCGTTGATATTGTGGGTGTCTATTCCGTTTCTCGTGATATTTAATGGAAGACGTACGCCTGTGTGTGTTCTTGGCTGTATCATACAATCCAAGATTGGATCAAAATCAGGAACCGGATCGGATGAGTCGAATCTCTCATTCTCCTTATAGGGAAATGCTGAGCAAGAAATGCTGGGCATTGTGAAAGTAGGATAGAGGCCGGTGAGGTTTTAAATTTGAATGTTGATATTCGATGATAGGTATTTATGAGCTAGTCGGTAGTTTATATGTAGCTAGTTTGATGCTGAACGAGGTGCTTCACTGACGTTTTGAACCGGGAAGGTTTTGGAGCTTTATAAGAAGCACTTGCCAGCTGGCTTAGAAATAATTGCTCTGGTAGATCTCAATGGGTAACGAAATGATTGGATACGTCAAGCTCCTTGAGGTTGGTGTTCGAATTCGTGTACTTAACTGCTGTGTTCCGCTCCTAGCTCACCTTTTCCTTACTTGTTCTGCACGGCCCCTGCGCTATGTACCTCACTCAACCTAGAACCGGCTTAGGAAGTAACGTAGATTAGTTCGGTTCTGAATATAATTTCTCAAATGCACTGACCCTTCTTTACGCATGTTCTACCTGAGTAAGGCGCTCTACAGACTATAGAAAGGCAGTATGTCATCGAGTAGGTTATCCAAACACGTCCCGAGATTTATCGATCGCCCGAGCATACTTAGGTATCAACCGAGGATCATAGGTATCAACCGACCGTTACGCCAAAGGCTGCCGACTTAACCATTTCTATTGAGAGCCCAGCCTTCAATTCTCAGCGTGCGGGGAATGGCCAGTCATTCTTCCCTTCAGATGATGAGAGATGAGATTGAGCTGTGCAAATAACCGGCTCACTCTCCCGCCAATCGATTAGAACTCTAAAAAACGCCAAAAGTCACTGGGCCGGAAAAAGAAAGTTGGACTTTGGATGGACTTGTATCGTTTCGGTGCTTCACCCTAAGCGTCACAAACTTGTTTCCAGTTTCCAGATCTCGCTGAATTAGCCGAATCCGATCTCAACTAATGGTGGAATAGTGATCGATCTAAACTAGCCCAACCCTAATTCAGCTTTTGGAACTATTCCAAAGATAGACGGAGTGAACGGACTCAGATTTTGTTGAATCATGAATTAGGGGCTGCTTTTGTCTGCCAGGTCCAGCAGCAAGAAGAAAAATCATAGCTTGAAGTCACAGAGTGAACGATGATGCGTCACTGTTATATTTGGCAGAATCCGATTGACTGTTGTCACACTGCATCGGAGGGCTTAACATCAACAAAACCAGGAACACCCCATGGTTTGTTAATGGGAATGACTAATTGCTTTTTTCCAATATATGCCGCTTGGACCCCTTCTCGATTATCTTCTGTACATTGGTAGCGCGATTGGCACAAGTAAGAAGAAACCATCAGAAAAGCACTGCCCCGGTTATCCGGCCAATCACCCGGTCACCATTCCCATGCCAACACCAAGGAATGTTTGGTGGTGGGCTGCAAGAGCTTCTGGGCCATTCTTTGCCTCTGATTCTCGAGTGGTCAAGTTTCCACCACCACCACCACCACCATCACCCACCACCAGTGCACGCAAACCAAGGTGGTCGAAATTCCACGCGAATACAATGCAGAGGCAGATAGAGAACGGATGCCAAGGGAATGAAAGTGTGGTGCCCCGTTGTGGGATCTTCAAAAGAAAATCAAAGTAGACACCCTATGCCTAGCCGGCATACTACCTTGCTGAACCCAAGTCATGTCAGATCTAATTTATTATCACGCAAGTCTCCCACAACGGGAATGCAAATGCAAGCACACAACTCCTACCCTTCACATTGCGTTGCGTATAGCATACAAGCTAGCCCGTTATAAGAAAATCCCAGGTGTAGGAAACGGGAAATGAAGAGAAGAAGTTTGGATTCCCACTGAGGTCAACTTTGAATATTGAATAAAGGCCTAAAATAGTAGTACTTTTTGTAGCTGGGGTGTGACTGAACGCTTGAACACTGACCATTGAGCCGCTTTGCAAATCATCGACGTCATCCATGTCGATAAAGGTTCCAGCTATTACCGTTCCACGAGGAAAAGCTAAAAACTTACGGCGGCAAAGACGACTGCGATTATTGGGGGCGTAAGCTCAGAGTTCATATTCTCGTTACATATTCCGCTCAAGGAGAATGTTCAAGCCTCTGAATGCTCTTCGGAGTTCTACTGCTATAGTATACAGTTTCTGGAAGTTCAAAGTGAAGTGCAACGGCTTCCAGCGGATCTGTATCGTTTATTAATCTAGCTCCGGTATTGAATGTTCCACTAACAAAATAGCCACCGGTGGTAATGCCATAAAAATCGATCGCCTCTTCTGGCTAATACTCCACCGTTTTAGGGTGCATGTGCCGTCTCTAGTCTACCCTATAGGTCAAAAATGAAAAATTTCAACCAAAGTTCGAGATTCTAAGTGACTATTCTTGCCATTAGACGTCTAATTAACCACGGAGATTTTATGACTGTAGTGTACATAAAAGTGCACTTTTGCTTGGCCATTGCGCTTGTCAGTCATTCGCTTATTCGCCTGTTCGAGGTTCAGCTTCGGCGATGCAACTCTAGATCTAGAAACGATAGCAACTTGCCCTAACGGGAACCAGCACATAGCAATATCTCAAGTGCAAAATCTCTGCACTTCGAACTGAGATTCATCGGGCATATCGGTAGTTGGTATTATAGGCCGTTATATAGCGGAACACCAACGGAGAAATCCGCGAGTGAGGATGCACAACGACAACTGGTTCCGATCCTCCCGCAGGATCTATTGGCCAGGTATGCGCTACTCCCTTGATCGCCGGTCCGGCAGGAATTCAGCTGTACTTTTCTGTTACCCTTTGTAGGTAAACACGAGAGTTCAATTGTTCGTGGCTTATATTTACGTTTTGCAGGTTCCCGTAGCCACTTGCAGAGGTGAAAGAGGTCTATGAGTTTCTTCATCCGGATTTCTATACGGGAATCAGTCATGCTGCTCGGAATGAATCCAGCGTACTTGCAAGAGCGTCAAAATAACACTCTCAGATAGAAGTGTTAGCACTTATCGGTGGCGTTTGTAGGAGGTGTACCTGTGACCTCCCTGTCGCTACAAAAAAGTTCTGTGAGGGTGTAAAGGGTTTTTGAATGTCATCTGAAGATGATCCACCAGAGCCAGGTTACAACCTTCTACTGGGCGGGTCTCACTATAGATTGATATCCTTTACAAACGCGACAAAAGAAGGTTTAGCAGTTCGGGGATAATTTAACGCGAGCAGATCGTACATCATACCAGCTGCTTGGAGGAGAAACCGGTGATTGCTCTAATAAGTTGTGTTTGGGACATGTCACTCACTTGGGTCACGAGGTGAACGATGCAAAGCAGACTGGGTTAGAATGATAGGTGTTAACGACAAAGGTGGCGGCGGTCAATCTCAGAGCACGTATGCTACTAATAATACGGCTTTTCCTTGGCTATTTAATTACGCTTGTGCATCATACCAGTCGACCGCTATCACGGGGCTGGCCGAGCTGGAGTCATAAGGTACCACTTTACTGGACAGGTTGTGTGCATATATGCGGCCAAAATATACTCAAGCTTGGTTCTTTGGTCCGGTTTGAAAGGGACTTTCATAGCTGGAACCATTTTGAGAACTACTTCTCAAAGTTCATCTGCATACTCTATCGCACAGTCTAGATGTTAATATGCATCTCGGGGCAACTTTGACGAATATATCATACCGGGCTAGCTGAAAGCTGAACCAATCGAAGTTGAAGGTAAGTGCACTGGGGGCTTCCACACAGGTCTCATGGCACTGAAGAGATAATTGTGGCCTGACCTGATGGGTTGGAGGGGTTGATTAAAAAAACCTAATTGGTTGGTAGAGGCATAGTATTCCCCAACGAATCTTCATTTGCAATCCTCTGGAGCTCCTACCGAAAATACCCGTTCTGGACCGCATTTTTTATATTAATTTTTTTCTGATTATCGATATAGAGCACTTAACCCCAGATCTAATCGGACATATCGCGATCGATAGTATACTAGGTAAGTAAGTCCATACTAGTGCAATATAGGACTGTTTGGGTGCTGACGAGTCACCCACTAAAATGATACGGTATATCCGTGCCTAGAAGTGGCCCGTGCGTGGTAGCAAGAGTATACCTACTCCACTATCCAAAATTCTACGATATCCATTCTTAGGGCTCCGTTGACAAGGGTACGTACCCCAGAATAGATGCATTTATCGATGTTTACCACGCAGTAGAAATTAGATATAGAGTACTAGCACCCATCAATGAGTCAGTGAAACTAAATTGAATTTTAGAACGATCCTCGCATGGGAAACAAATTGCCGAATTGTGAGTCCCGCAACAACGCTTGGACATATCGGAAGTTAGTAGTCTTCATAGGGCATCCAGCGGTGGTACACAACTGACTGGTTGTTTTTTGGTAGGTATCGTTAAGGAACCGGAAGATGCTCTGCACCGCTGCAAGGAGCCGGATGCCATTATTTGAAATGTGAAGCCGTCGATACCGTTGTAAAATCGATACAAGATGAATGGGCCCATTCTGCGGGCCGAAAGCAGGCAATGGTTCGCGAGTTGAGAAATGGCTCGCATTTTTGTGTGTAACTGGTACTTCGAACAATCAGTCGTTACTATAGCCGCATACCGGCTGTGTGAAGCCGATTACGAGCTCAAATCTCATCTTGCAGACGCGTGCTTGTTATCTAGCTCCGACGTCGGTACTTGGTACTTCCGATGGTCTGCAATCGTGCTAATGTTGCCATCGGCTATTGTGCAACGGCCGTATTGAAGGGTTAGGGGTGGCGAAGCGCACCGAAACTGCCGACTACCACCTCCGTTTTTGTATGGTGGTCGGCCTCGCGATTGCGAAAGCCGCCTGCTTGCGAACTTGATATTTTTGTCTGATTGAATCACGTATTACTATATGCGAATTTGAAACTAGAAGGTTTTCTCAAGGGGACCTTGGCACTATATTGTATCATGGCCAGATGCGGTATGTTTACAAATTTGTTTCATGCCAGGGCCCAGATTCACCATGGATGATATTCAGTCCGAAGCCATATTTTGTTCTCATGATCCAGATATCGCCCTTACTTTTAGCGTTCGTCTGGGGCGAATACAACGACCAGCGAGTGGGTTTCACACCAAACGCACAGCATACGCACTTAAGTAGACGCTCGATTATTTTGCCTTACGCTACGCAGGTCAAGGATATAAATACACATGCACACAAATGTGGGATAAATCACGATTCGAGTCTTAACTAGGGTCGCGTTTTAAGTATCCCGGGATGGAACTGTGGAACACAACTGTTTGAGGCAATTGAATGAGCGACTTTTGCATGGTAAGCTCCCATGGTAGGAGAACACGACGTGACGCTCATATATGCACTTAATCATGACATGGCAATGAGGCAGTACCTTGATGTCGAGGGAAAGCGAGCGTGCATATGTACCCTCATAGTGAACTATTGAAGCGGAACCAGATTGCCGGCGTACTGACGCGAGAGCTGCGGCTAGATATTCAGTGGCGATTGCGGCAACGGCAAGTGCAACCTCCATGCAATTATAATATGCAGGCATGTATTAGTTGTACTACATTACTGATATCGACGTCCAAAGGGAAAGCTGCTGGAATGAGGCGGGCCCTTGCACTAGCCCTAGTATTCGAGGGATCCTCCGAGTCCAAAGCCGCTTATTCACGGGTGTTTTTCAACTGATCTCTTATCTCTTTGGCGGAATTTGCCCTCACTTGGCCTCAGCGTGGGGTATCTACTAACCACCTCACATCACATCATGCGCCCCGGCCAACCAAGACTTCTCGCCGAATCACCGCTGTCAACGTGCAAATTGGTCTACCATGGAATCTGTTCGCTAAGACATTCAATAGCAACCACGCTCGATCATAGTCTCTCTTTCCTCCACTAGAATCCTTCTCATCGTTTTCAGTTTCTGTTCCACCACAGCTACTCAGACACTTCTTCCAGATGAACCCCTCAAAGACGACGAATGGTGGTCCTGCATCTGCTGCAGCGCAAACTCTATGTGAGAGCACCTATGCCACTGGTGCGATTGTCACCGTTGCAAATACTGCTACATCCAGCACGGCGATACGGGTCCGTATCTGTTCACCCACAGAACCCCGCCGCAGGAGAGGTGAGCGTGGGGAAGTACTGCGTCCCGAAGGTTCTGCATCCGCTGAGAATCGAGAGAGGTTATAATACCCAGTCTTACTAATTATTAGTACTCTCGAGGTACCCTCTTTGTCATTAGATGCACCGATATCCCCTAAACTGTAGCGATGGGTTTCAGGGCCGTTTGGCCCCCGGTCAGTCGTTGCATTGGATGATGAATGATGGGTAAGACATATGACGGCATCGCGACAATGAGTGGCTTCATTTTCAACCGAGTATTCAACTGAAAGGGAGCTACAGCATTAGAATTTTCAGGTCAATGATTGCCAATCGTAAGCACATGTCAATCGAGAATTCGAGGCCCTCACGACCCCGAACTGCTACGGTTTAGGGGATACATGAAATTGCGATGACGTGGTAATACAGCATTCTAGGCCAAGGTGTCGAAATGTGCACCTGTAATTGCACTTATGACTGCATATCTTACTCGGGTATGCCTAAAAATCGGGAAGGATCTGGAACGAAGCTTGAAACAAACCCCAACTTCAAGGAATGGGTGTGATTGGCTGAAATAGCGGGATTGTATGGGAGGTTCGACCTGCCAACAAGATCATATTTTCCTTTTTTTTGTCTTCTCAGCGCCCTCCCAGGATTGCTGACATGCGTGGGGTTTCCGATTCTTAGGTCCATACCCGAGTACATACAGAAGTCTCAAAGTTCTCTTGTCTCTATCTCTTTCTACTACCACACATCAACACATAGGTGTACCTATGCGCGGTTCCCCGCATATTGCGGTATGGGTGCGGGTGATAATGATGTTTCAAATTCATACTCACCAAAAGGCCCAAACTATACCATTACAACCGCCAAAAAAGATCCAAACGTTCAGCTTCAGAAGCATGGCATCTTATTGTGCGGCTGTGGCTGATCACCAAGGTATCTAGGGCTCAGGGTTGTGGCCTGAGGCCTACGGGTTTTCGAACAAAGGCTTAGGGTAAAAATCACTTCTCTCTAGTCTATTCCCTGCCTTAAGGCAGCTTTTTGATTCCACCTCCGTTACTATCACTGTATCATATTGGTTCGGTGTGAAATTCCATGGATGAATTCGACCTGCAATTGTCAAGCCATAATGTGGCGCTCAGCCTCATTATACACATATGCGCATGCACAAGTAGTTTAGGGAACCTCGGTACATGTACTTGTACAACGTAGTTTCCAGAGCTTACTTATCACCAACTCCCGCAACCGCCTCTCTCCGCCGTCCAATCTCTCCACAATCCAATGACTCTTCTCAACCCTAAGTTCGCCCAAGGCTTCGAGTACACAACTCTCGCCGTTGCCGCTACCGTAGCTCCCGTAGCTCCCGTGGAACAGCCAGACGGGGATGGAATCCTCTATTCGGCGCAGTTGCGCGAAGATTGGTGTATTGGCGTTGGTAAGTACCATTGCTGTCGCATACCGGTATCTTCGCTGCAAGAGATGAGAGGAAGGGGTTGAAGTACAGTCGCAGCACTATACCTCGCTTCTTGTTGGCGTCAGTGTCACTTTGCTGGATGGCTGGAGCACTCCCGGAGAGATACTCCATGTTAACACGGGATCACAGTTCCGCACGGTGGCTACCTCACAACCCTCCTTCTCAATGCCACAACGCATTACTTCACGCACTCTTCCTTCGCGCGCACCCTAAACCAACTTCACCCCATCCACTGCGCCCTCACTTTCGCAACACGATGCTCACCCGGCCCCGCGACGGTCCACGTAACTCCACTGAAGCTCGGGCGGCAATACTCGTTTGTGCGCGTGGCTCTTCTTCAAGACTCTCGGGTCTGCATCGACGCCACCATAACTCACGCCAACATGACCCTCGAATCCGGCGTCACGCTGCAGACCCGAGGAATTGGGATGTATGGCGAGATACCACACCGGATCAGGGATTGCAAACCCGCCAGGGAAGACTCGGGGAGCAATTTTAGGGTCGCGATGAATAAGATAGCGCAGGTTTTCCCGAAGGAGAGGATGGATGGATCCGGATGGCTGAGTACAGCGCAGAGTATTAGGGAGCAGTGGGTTAAGTTACGAGACGGATCAAACGAGGGGTTTGGGTTGTCGGATCTTGGGTTCGTGTGCGATATGGTAGCTTACTTCCCCTACGTTGCTGTGTTGGGATTAGGGCTGATGGAGGCGTACACAGTTTAAACCAGTCCCCGAGAATTACCCCGAGACCAGGAAGCTGCATTGGTATCCTACGTTGTCTTTGGGCTTGGAAATGAAGATGCTGCCGCCGCCTGGAGGCTGGGAATGGCTCTATGTCCGGATTGAATGTTGCTCTATCAGGAACGGGAGAATGGATATTGAGGTCGTGATTTGCGATGAGGATGCACAGGTGGTGGCTGTAAGCAAGCATGTGGCGTTGATTCTAGATGTTTCTAGGAATAAGATTAAGGATAAAAAGGAAGACGAAGCGAAGCTGTAGTATAGAGAGAGATTGGAAGTGGTTTGTACATACAGCATTGGTTGCCCAGGGTTTGTTAGAATTGACCATGTTTGACATTGACTACAAAGACGTCAAATGAGAGGCCAGATTTTACGGAGTTGGTATTGGGTATTACCTTGGAATTCTATTGCATAATTGGCTGGGATGATATGACATGAATTCATTACGCCGAAATATTAAGCAGCCGAAGTACTTGCACTTCGTTGCAAGTTGATATACATATCCTCATTTATCCGGACAAATATTGAAGGTCATCACCGGCACTCTAATCCCTGCGCAATGCTACCGGTAATATACTCAGGGTAACAAGAAAAGTACCAATACTTGTTGGCTAAGCTTTGCTTGATATAGAAGTTATCCGCCTCAGAATTGTTAGTTTGAGTGAGCTCCTGCCGCGTGTACTCCAGTATGTTTTGTTCTAAATGTTGGTCCCGAGTAAAGTTAATCATAAGCCGCCATGAGACTCGTGCTTGATATCAACGATTAATACGTAATAACCTTGGTGGTTAAAGGCTCGTTTAGCAAAACTGATACGATCTGGTCCATTTAAATCCTTCAAAACCGGACCGTTCTCTAAATTTGTTAAAACATTAAAGATCTTCTATAGCTAGCTATAGGTCCCCAAAAAATCTTATTAGATGGGTTCACACCTCGGCCAGGGGTTTGGACTCGTGAAAGCAGTACCTATCATTAGGCTCACATGCTTTTGGCTCAAGACTCTAGCACTATTACTAGGAGCAGAAAGGGTTTTCGACCGCTCCATAGAATCTCATCGGGCTTGGGCTCGGAAATGAGGAAGCAGTAGACTGCACTGGGAAATATACATACGCGCTTCCCGATTTGGAATATTTACAATGACTAGCGTGAGCAGATCATCTTTTCTGCTACCCACTGTAGAATTCGGACCTTGTTAACATCAAACACTATGAACCGAATAACCCAAGTCCCCAGCGTGTCTACACCTTCTAGCCCCATCCTCGTGTTTGGTGCTTACATACAGTTTCTCACTCACCGCTTTCGTACGTCATACTATAAATTGGTAGCATTCCAAGTTTATGTGGATCTCCGGCGTCACTTCCTTATACGCAGCCTGCTCTCGTGCCCAGAGTTTTCGTCGGTCGGCTAGCTCGGTCCTAAAACCACTGAGCTTGCGAAGGAGGCAGATGCTGGTTTGCGAGCGCATACGTAGCCCATAGTGGCTTTCCGTTAATGTTTCTTACCATCGGCGATCCTAACAGTTCGCGAACTACAGAGACCTGTTTGCAGTCCGTTCGCGAACCGGCGAGCGTTTGCAAACTGGCTCTCATCTACGACTGCTAATTTCTGTCACATTCAAACCAATCCCTACCGAAGTTCACTGTGTATCCTCTCACGCCCCCTATTGAATTATGTATCTCTTCCTGTACTGTTGGCTTGAGTATCGCACTCTCATGCTGTTGCTTGAAAATCATAATTGGTGGATTATCAGCTTCAGGGCACTGGAGTACGTCGCTGTTAATCCTCCATTTAATTCGCAATGGTGCTGTGTGGACTCTTCCTCTCAGTTCACTCTGTTTAGGCTTGATCTCCACTAACATGCTTATGACTTAGCACAGCGCAATATACCTATAGAGCAATGGGGTCACTCTTTAAGCACTTAGTATTGTACGCTTGAAGAGACTTCCCAAACGCAAACGGGCCCCAGGCTATGGTTCCGAGGCCTCCAGGTTGCGATTGGCCTTGGGTTACCCACCGTACGGAATAGTTAGTGTTGTATCGCAGTTCAAGAACAAACATGTGATATCTCATGACGCTTGCATAAAACAAAAATCACTTCCTTCAACTCAAACTACCATAAAACTACTGCTGAGATCCTTCTCAGCTATATCGAACTGTTTAAGTCCCGAATACTCATCAATTCCGATATTCAACTGTGAAACACTACTAAAATCCTAAGCGTGCTGATAAGCTATGGTGTGGAGCAGCTTGCGCTAGGAATAGTTCGGAGTGCGGCGATCGTGTCTTGCCCCAGAATTTAAGAACACAGGTTTTTGTGCCTATTCGGAGATATATCCACAATCAGAAAACTTCGCTTTGTGGTATGCTGTCACACAAAATCACTCGCCAAAGTAACGTTGCTTCCACGACGCTATTAGCAGAAGGCAGCTATAGTCTACTGTAAAAGAGGGTATATCCAGTTCCATATACAGTTGAAGTCACATTTTAATAACAGGTAGTGGGACAGGTAGGGTGTTGATCCATATTATGTATGGTCCAGAGAGAAAGTGCGTTGCGGTGGAGAGCCAGAATCTGCAAGTTATCGGTTCGAATAGGAACCTCAGCAGAAAAAACTTATCTTGATTAACCACAACTTTTATCACAAACAGCGCGTCTGATCGCGTTATAATACTCTAATAGACTAACGCCATCACGCCACAAAAACCAAGAAAAGCATACCCAACTACCACCCAGCCTAAAATTCTTCAATATCATCATCACTGAGCACCAACTTCTCCACCGCCTCTCCAACGCCGATTTCCTCACTCTTCTTCTTTTTCCACCTGCCTCTACATTCTCTCGTCTGCTCCGCATCCACCTCTTCCACAACATCGTCAGCGGGATCTTCACTCTGTCTTCCAACACCTTTAAATACCGTTGCCTTCGTCAGCGCCGTCTTGGTCTGTGTATCGAGTTCCTCACTCCTTCTCCGCGCAAAAACTCCCTGCTGTCTTCGCGCCCATTCCCTTCTCCGTTCCACGAGCGCAAGATATGGCATCCTCTCTTCCAACGCCTCCGCCTTACCGCCTTTACACGGCCCCGTCTCGCGTTGCTTCTCCACGAACCACTCTGCCACCTCAGAGACTTCCTGGCGGTCCTTCCATAATCGCGCCAAGGTGGGATAGAACATCTTGTTTCCGCCACCTTTTGGCTCCAGGAACCGTTTAATTGGTGAGGGAAGCGACATCATGATGCCTCTAACCGCGGTCTGGAACGATATCTCATCGGCCCTGATCCCTGCGGTATCGCCAGAACCTGGAGAGTCATAGCCAAATCCTTTTAAAGCAAGAATGTCACTGTCGGAGAAGTAGTCGAGGCAGAGGTTGACCGTGTCAAGGACGTCTTCGTCGCTTGTTGGTAAGCGTGGCAGACCTCCGGGATTGCAGGAGCCTAGATAATTCTCGTGGAGCCCTGAAATAAATGTTTGTGGATCCGTGCCGGTCTCGTCGATCAATGTTTCCAAGTCCATGCGCACCTTGCGGGTGTGATAAGGAAGTGTGTCGAGTGGAGGGCGCGGTTGTGGAGGACAATACTCATCTTCTGGGTCATCGCCATATCGTTTATTGTACAGCACTTTCCCCACAGCATGAAAGATCCCATAAGTGCTTTCGCGCTGAGTGACAGCTTCCACCATACGTCTCTCTTCTGCAGTCAACGCCCTGTCTTCTGGTTTCTTTCCCCGTCTCCTTCCTGTCACTATACGCTCGCTGAAACCCATACCTGGTAGATCGCCGTTCTTGGCTAGGAACTCGAGACCCATTATTGCGCTGCGGATATCACCGCTAGTGGAGAGTGTGTCCAATACCGCTTTACTGGGTCCAAATTTACGACCGGATTCACGAGATTCTTGCACCACGATTACGCTGAGGGCTTTGTACATGTATGTTGGCGCTATCTTGTTGAAGCTAATCTCTTTGACCAGTGGGTGGTGAAGGATCTCAGGTGAGAGCAGTCTGTGTGCCGTGAATGAATTTGGTCCGGAGATGCTGGCAGTTTCAGTAATAATGAGGATTAGCGGTGGTAGAGGCGATGCTCCGGTTGGAGGTGTTGGTAATGCGAGAAAGGACTTGATGGTGTGACGGAATGACTGTAGTGGTGCAGAGGAGGATGTAAATAGAGTGTTTGGAAAGTCCTCAATGACGATGAGCTTTTTCTTCTCATCGTTTGTAGCTGAGTCTTGCGAAGACGGCGCTGCGGGCGCCTTTCCGTTAGAAGAAACGAGATCCAGACTCGCAAATGTCCCTGCGCGCCCAACAAACTCCTCAAACATGCCACTGAGACCTGCGGCAAAGGCGCCTTCCGTGCCATATTCGTCCCCGTCTGTAGCGCTGTGTGGATTTCTCCACTCCAAAATCTCGACACCCATCTCCTTCGCTAATGCATTCACCGTAGCTGTCTTCCCCGTCCCCGCAGAGCCCCTCAGCACTAACACTCGTTGCCGTGATGATCGGCCAAACACGCTCTCTAACCAAGCCCGCACCTCTTTTACTTTCATCTTATTCAACGCCAAATCCTCGACCGTTCGTGGTGCATATTTCTCTGGCCAAGTTCTGGTTTCTGCCAGTATCGTTAGTAGAACTCCCGATGCAGCAGCAGAAGTAACACCTTCTAGCTTCTTCACCACCTTCGATATCATCCCAGGCTGAGACGAACGCGGAACCTTCGTCGCTAGTAAACCTTTAAAGCCATTCCCAACGCCCGGTTTGCTCACAATAAGATGCGACTGCAACGAGCTATCCTTCTTTATTGTCCTCTTCTTCGTCGTCACCACCTCCTCATCATCAGAGACATCCTCAATCAGATCGTCCACATCCTCATTCTGCGACGGCGGCGGCGAAAACTTCTTCGATGTAGTAGGCACGGGAAAAGGACCACCCTGAGGAACCCCAAAGAACGAGTGCAACGATTTGTATTTCCCCGTCAATTTCTTGGACTTGATCGGCGACTGCCTCTTTGGTGGTGCTACTATTGTAGTCTTGGGCTTCGCGGTCTTAGATTTGGAAGTTGCACCAGGGGGTCGACGCGTTGTGACTAGAGCTCTCGAGGTCTGAGCTTTGGAGGACGAGACAAAGACATCGCGACAGTTGGAGGTAACTTCCGGGAGTAGAGGCGATTCATCTAAACTGTCGATAACCGTTCTTCGCTTCTTTGATGGCGGACCGGCCATCATATGCTAGGGGCGTTGATGGGTTGAGATGCAGAAGCGCAAATAGCTGAACATCGCAACAATAACCAACTCACGCGCCGCATCACGTGCCTATAGATTCATATACAGTCACTCGCTCTCTCGTTCTTCGGTCGTCAATGTATGCTTAACCTAAGCAAAGTGAGCAACAAACTTCAAGTATATCGATTGTAATCAGCAATCAGCAATTAATTTTTGAAAGTAGTAGTTGACTGTCACCGTGATTTGACTGCCAAAGTTAACCGCCTCGAGACTAACCGCCATTATATTATACATTGCATTACATTCATTGAACTTACAGCAAAGCTGCGTTCGTGAAGTAGTCGTTAGAGCTTGCGAGCGACGAAAACCCCTAGGAACGAGAGCACAGCAAAACAGAACATCTACAGAAGCCGCCAATTATACACCACAAAGAATCCGAACCAAACATCACTTTAAATTTGAAACCTTGAAAACTGGTGACGTCCCTCAACACAGGCGTACAAATCAATCTGGCCGAGGCGTTATACTATTGACTGTAGAATCTGGCCGACCAGGAGGTATTGGGGGCGGTGGCCCACGTTCATGTATAGAGGTAGATGACATCTCAATAGTCCCCTGAATCGGATCTTGTGATGGTTGAGGTTGTGGTGACTGAGGTTGTGGTGACTGAGGTTGTGTCGGTTGAGGTTGTGTCAATTCAGGTTGCGCTGGCTCAGGCTGCGCAATCATCGGAGCCTGCCTATTTGGCACTGGTAACTCCTCGCGTCTCTGAGAAGCCGGGGACTCGGGTCTCTGCCTCGATCTACGCAGGAAGTAGAACAACGCTCCGCCTATGGCAATTGCTGCAATAACAACTACACCAACAGCCAATCCCGCTTTTTGTCCTTTTGACAACCCCAAAGTGTGAGGGGGTGGGGAGGGGGTAGTGGTGGGTGAGGTACTTGGTGTGGTAGTTTCTGACACTCCCACGGCCGTTGCTTCGTCAAACAATTTTTTAATCCGAGGGTGGGCCCATCCAAACTGATCTTTCGGCTCTCTAATACCAGCTGCTGCTTTTCGAACGACGGCAGGTTGTTTATAGACAGGTGGATTAGCGGAATAACTTGAAAGCCACTTTCTACCAAGTTAGTAACCCATACAGCTTCCAGTGCGTGGATGTTGATTCTTACCCCGCTTGGGTTATTCATATCCAAAACATTAACGAGTCGTTTGTTGCAAGGGATACTTTCTTCTTTCTCTCGTCCTGGAGCAAGTCCGCCGATGACAAGTAACTGACTTCCCACAGCATGACAGGTCATTGAGCGGAGATAATCAGGTGTCTCAGACGTTGTCCATACGATATTGAGACGTACCCATCTACACGATACGCGTGGTTAGAATCACCGCCAAAAGCCAAAATGGTTCACCGTCAGATAAGTATCAAGTACTGACACGAAAGCAGGCATCGTCAAGACGTCTAAAGGCAAATTAGGCAAGCCGCAGATTAAGAGGCTAGAGCACTAACAAATATCGTCCACTCCTGTCGAAGTATCATTGATTCTCTGCCCGCCATATAACCAGAGACTAACGCAGGCATATCAGTAAAGTCAGTTAGTAAGATAGGCTTGTATGAACTCACTCCCAATTTTTGCTTTCGGCGTCGTAAGCCAGTGCACCGCAAAACCGAGACCGTGGTGGCGGATCACTACCTGTATAGGAAATAGCGAGTTGTTTGTGCCATTTATTTAATTCAACGTCGTAAAGCATCACGGCATCATTCAAGGGTGTCTATATATAATTATATCAGCATGCAGTTGCGTAGTATCTATCCAACCTGCTTACACCATTTGGATCGTACGGATCATCTGACGACGCTGAATCATTGGCTGGATAGATCAGAGATTTCTCTGCCATGAGTGATAGTAATAATCCTTTCTGCCTCTGATTGGATAAGAAGGGCTGTAAGGTTCCGAAGTGGAACCCATACCCCACATCAGTGCTGGTATAGTCGACCATTGATTCGTTCTTTAGAGACTTGGTAGCCAAATCAAAGACCAGCATTCCTCGCCGGCCGGCGCTCCACTTCGTCGAAAGCAAGGCGCCAGAGGATGGCGGTGCGGTTCGAGAATTAACATAACCTCTGTATCATTAAATTATTAGCTACAGCGTTATTGATCTGGTGTAGAGAATAAGAATATACCCAACCCAGTAGCAGGTTTCATTAGTACAAGCTGCAGCACCTGACACTGTCCGTTCAATGATGCTACCATCCTCTACCTTATACTCCTTTTCTTGTTCCCACCCATTTTCTTTTGAAAACTTCCATATGCCATATTCCGGAATATTTTCGGTCTGTACGAACCAATGAGAAGTATTGTAGTACGGTGTTTTTGCATAGAAATGGCCTCCTTGAACCCAAACTTGCTTCCCATCCGTCCACATACCACCACGATTTGTCGGGTAGTTGTTTGCTGGCCTTTGCACCAAGATGCTCAAGGGGGTCCGCAAGTCATCAACTTCAAAATCACGTGTCAAGTCGAGTTCTAGAGTTTCAAAATTGAAATCTAGGACCCTTTTGTCCTGGCCATCCTTCTGCAGTTTATATTTTGCCATGCCGCCGTCGATTATGATGGTATCACCCACTCGGACCGAAGTATGAGCAAGGAGCCAACAGAAATTCTCTTTTAGACTGTAGTGATCATTTGTGGCCGATCCAGGTGCCACCAGAGTGTCGTTGGTATCGAAAATCACTGCTCCCAAGCATGTTTTCCACTCGACACAACATAGTGCCAGTGACAAAAGAATGGCGGCACACTTCATTGTCGAAAGTTGATCTCAGGATTCGAGGTCGGGCAGTTAGGTTGGGGTGCAGTTCCAAAATCGAGGATAGGCTTTCGGTTTTGATTGTTGGAGTGCAGCCACTGTGGTAGCGCTCGCTAACTTCACCACTCAGCTATATGTCTTCAAAGCGAGGCTGTGTGGCATACAATTCATACATCAAGCTTCCTTTTTCCCCAAATTCCCCGACCTTAGGATTCTGGAATCTGTAACTTGGATGCTATTCCTTCTGGATGTCGATCACAAACGGGTTCTAGAAACATAAACGTCGATGCTACGCAGGGTTCCTACATACAAGTCAGATTCCTACTGTTTTTTACTCGATTTATTCGATGAATGCAGTGGAATCTTTACAAATTCCAGATTTACATAACAAGATATGGACTGAACAGTAGCGGGGTTGTACTTGAACATGTGCCTAATCGTGCGCCTCGCAGTGAGCCACGACTCGAGTAAGTTTTGCGCCTGCGCATTTGGCATGCATCTGGTGATGGTATCTTGACGTATGCAGACCAAAGATGCCACCCTACTCGAGCCATTATAATGCAATAATTTGCGATTCCGAAGGCTACGACCGAGGGCGAAGCTCCCAGCCACCAACCACAAACAAATTGGATAAACGATTATAGGCACCTTGAAAGCCTTCTTCCAAGAGTTTTAAGCGATTGATGCGCCAAGCTTAGCTTGGATAGCTCCGCTCCTGGCCCCACTTGCCTCTAGATCCGAGTAGAACTTTCAAGGCGGTGCCAGGATGCTATTCGGTGATGTTGATTTGAGGCTGGGGAAAAACGAAGTCGAGTTGTGAGTGGGCGATGGTGACGGTGGTGACGGTGGTGACGGTGGTAGTGAAGGAGGAGAAAGGTCGCCGCGCAGATAATACTAGGGCGGTCATAACCAGGAGCTCAGCCGCCTTGTGGAGAAACTTAGATGGAATTTGCCGGATTGTAAACAACGTAGGGTATCCCATGCCCAATACAAAGAATACGTTTTGCGAATTACTGGACAGTGTTCATCATAAATCGCACTCTTAATTCGTAGTGGTTGGAATCCGCTCAGGGCGCAGTAGGAGCTGCGGGCGCCCCAAAACACCTACAACAGTATCTTGTTTGCACATCCCTCCTTCTCCTCAGCCCCTCCGAGAACCAACACCCCTCCTCTCCGCCGCCCTTTCTAATTCAACTAAACGAGAACACTAACTTGCGAGTATTCTTACAGTCAGTTTGCGACAGCCATGACGTTAACTTTAACTGCCAACACATCTATCTTGTTATCTTCCTAATTGGCTGCTTCATACCTCCTGTTGCCCTCCTACCTTTTATTTTCATCCCACGGAGAACCCAGTTGACGGGCCACGCAGACACCTCGCCCACTCGGACACCTTCTGAAGAGAAGAAGGGCAAGATATTGGTCGAGAACACTCCGGGAGAGCGGGAATTAAGGGAAAGCCGTAGGTTCCTCCGCTCTAACTAATTAGGAGACGTCCGAGTTTACAGGCTGTCCGAGTGGCTCATCAACATTCTACCTTCAAGGCTGCCTTGTTATCTACCGTTCTGACAGCAGCTGGCCCGGAGGAAGGTCCTCAATGGAGTGCTGACCCGACCAGTGGTTAAGCTTTGCTGAGGAGCTTTTTTAGGCTTAGGCTATTATTCTTCCCACCAATACCATTTGATACAACGAGGAACTAAAAAATACCAATATCAAAAGATTCGAACTAGCTCGCCAGTCCCTCGAGTGACTTGAGTTAGGAGTGACTATCTGTGATTAGTATCGAGTGCTCATCCCATCAACATGCTAGAGGTAGTAGTAACAAACATCCTCAACATCAGAACACTCTTTGCTTCCTCATGCCCGGCTCCGGAGTTGGGGAGTACCCACCAATCGGCCCGGAGGTGTTCGTTTAACGTTTCACGGGCTGAGTGGCGAGCTGGAACTCGCTAGGTTTGAACTATCCCGGCTCATGGGGAACACTACATGCTCATTGATAAACTTCGAGTGACACCAGTAGCTATTTGTTCTGCTGTGCGCAGATATCTGCAAGGCGCTCAGTATCATCACGTGGAAGGCGTTCGACTATGGTTATAGGATATGAAATATTATTGGACGCCTATCCACGGTTGGTGCAACCCGTAGTATACATGGAATACCTCAAATGCTGCCACGCCGCCTTGCATGTGTACTGCCGACGACGACCAGAGCGTCGGGGCAGAAGGGAGATAGGTGTCGTGATGGGACATGCATTCAAAAGAGTTACACTGTGGTCTTGCATCTCTGTAGATCTCGCAGTTCGAGATTTGTCGTCCATATCTGTGCTGCCCGAAGGGTTCCTTTGTGCTGCGCTGGAGTCGGTGGTTAAACTATAAGCTGGCGATTTTTAGATTCAAAGTCGTTGTGACGCCTTTCAGATGCATTTTTTTGAGTCTTGCTCAGAAGTTGCAATAAAATCGCCATCAATTACCTAGGTCTCAGGGTCAGGAGTCATGGTAGTTAGAATATGGCGTCCATATCTGCACAGTTTTCATCAGTAGTTAGAATTACTCCATCTAGGATGAGCTCGACTACTTATTAGCGATTTTAGCAGTCAAAGTTGACTGTAAGAATTGGCCATTCAAAGCTGATATTTCCCGGAACCCGTTTAATCGAGTGACAATCTTAAATTCGGGCCGTGCGCGATCCCGATTCTATATCCCACGCCCCGGACCGAGCGATTATTACAAGATGCGGCTCCGGCTCCGGCTCCGACCCCCGCATTCAACAAACTTTTTTCTCGCAACTCCCACCTTTGACCTCCCCCTCTTCCTCCATCTCCACCACCACCACACACCACAAGCCAAAAGCCAAAAAATGTCTGAAAAAAACCCCGGCTTCGACACCACGCCCCCGCGGTCCACCAGCCCGCCTCCAGCGACCTGCAAAGTCGTCCTCGCGGGGACGATCGCTAGCCGTCTGATGGGGGAGGTCCAAGCCGGCCTCTCCCAGCTTGGTCGCAAGCCGCTTCTCGTCGGGTTCCTAGCCAATTCCGATCCGGCGGCGAAGATGTATGCAGACTGGACCGCCAAAACGTGTTCCGAGAAGTTAGTACCTTCCTTTCCCCCTTCTATATAGCTAACACCCTTGTAGCGGCTTCTCCTTCGAACTCCGCACCGTCGACAAAGACGAGCTCGAAGACGCGATCCTCTCCGCAAACGTCGACAAGGCCGTGGACGGCATAATCATCTACTTTCCCGTCTTCAACATTCGGCAGGACTCATACCTGCAGCAACTTACCGTCCCCGAAAAAGACGTGGAAGGTCTCTCCCACCGCTACCTCTTCAACATGTACCAAAACACGCGGTTTCTAGACGCAAAAAAAACACAGAAATCATTGCTCCCCTGCACGCCCCTCGCAATTATCAAGATCCTCGAACACGTCGGCGTCTATAACTCTATCCTCCCCTACGGAAACCGGTTGTTCGGGCGCACAGTAACGATCGTAAACCGCTCTGAGATAGTTGGACGGCCGTTGGCAGCGCTACTCGCAAACGACGGCGCGGATGTGTGGAGCGTTGACGTGACGGGTGTACAGCGGTTCACACGCGGGGAGGGGATCAGGAGAAAGATGCACCATGTACAGGATGTGGAGGAGACGTTGGAGGATGTGGTTCCGCGCAGCGATGTGGTGATCACCGGGGTGCCGAATGCAGAGTATAAGTTTCCCGTGAAGTTGCTGAAGCAGGGCGCTGTTTGCATCAATTTCTCGTCGGAGAAGAATTTTAATCCAGAGGTTAAGGAGAGGGCAAGTATTTATGTTCCCGCGATTGGGAAGGTTACGATTACGATTTTGTTGAGGAATCTTTTGGTGGGTTTGCTGTGTGAAGATGCGGGGATGGATGGCTAACTGCGTGCTAGCGATTGATCGAGAACCGAATAGCGGTGGAAGCTGCTGCTGCTGCTGCACCGGTGGCGACCTAGGCATAGAAGAATTATGAAGCGAATAAAGTATAAACAAACAACACGATAGAGCGAGCGGAACAACTTGAAGCGGATCGGGGCGTACGAATGGAGTGCAAAAGCAAAAATCAGGTACTTTTGGTAGAATTCCCTATACTCCCAGTAGCAGTGGTGTAGATACAAGCTCATTACGAACAAAGGCACAGAACATAAAAGAAAGCTATATACCCAAATAATCCAAGTAGAAAAGAAAAAGAAAGAATAGTGAATTAAACGTAAACCTCACCCTCAAATGTTCACTCCCGTCTCGCTTTCTTCGGTGCCGCATCCTCCTCCTCAGCCAGCGTTGCGTCATCATCCTCCATATCCCCTGCCTCCCGCTTCTTCAATCCCTTCATCTTCCTTGTCTGCAGCTTACCCAAATCCTGCTTGCCAGTATGGATGCGGCCGATCTTATCGCCAATAATATCCATTGAAACATTCTTCTTCGTCTTCGGCTGTATTCACCGTTAGCACCCATCCTCCTCTCCCCTCCCAAAAAATCATAACATACCAACTGCTTCCTCGGAGTCTTAAACGCCTCCTTAACCATCTCCTCACTCGCCTCCTTGGCCCTCCTACACACCAAATCGAGTCTGGGCCCACACTCTTCCACCTCCACCCTCGGCAGCTTCTGCCCACTCTTTTTTGTCCGTATCATATGGCCACGGACATGGAACTTCCCGACCTCCTCCGCCAAAAACGAAAGAACATACTGCAGTCCCTCAACATCGACACTCTTTACCTCCTCGCCCCGGAAGAAGTCCATCCACAAATACTTCACCTTGCGCATCCCGTCATCGCGCTCCCACACATCCCCGGAAAACAGTAGCATGGGTTTTACCCCCACCTTTGGTTTCTCCCCCTTGAAACTCTGGAGACTGCGGTACGTCTCGGGCTCGACGCCGAACTCGCGGATGTCGAACACCTGGTGGTCAAATGTGCGTACTACCGTCAAGTTCTGCGGGCGCTTCTTGGAGTGCGTGCCGAGGACTTGCAACGAGGCGTCGTTTTTTTCGGAGAAGAATTCGAACGGGGCTGCATCCTCGAAGGGGAAGATTGTGTTTTTTTTGTTGAACTTGATTGTGAAGGGTTTTTTGAGATTGTTTAGGTCTGACAGGACAGACTGGATTAGTTCTGATGCTGTTGTGCCGCGGAGGATGAGCGTGGTTTTGTGGTTTTCGGAGAGCTTGGGGGCTTTGGAGTCCAGGGCGCGCTTGGAGCGGGCATTTTTGGGTTTACTGGGAATGTTAGTAGGAGTAATGAGGATGGGATTGAGGGACGGACATGGTGCGGATCATGGTTGTGGTGGATGTGGGAGTGGAAGAGGTGAGGAAGAGACTTGGGATGTGCGACAGGAATCTTTTTTGGCGCTAGTGGGAGCCGCAACTTGATATTGTGTTAGGGTGTTTGGGGTTGTGGCAGTAGTGATGTCAGGGTCTGCTCAGCAGCAGCTTCCTTCAAATGCGTTCTCACGAAGTTTCCTCAACGCAAGTACAGTATCGAACCCAAAATCATCATTATATATGTCTAAGTATAAACCGTAATAAAGTAATAGTACACGGTAACTACACTGTACACCACACATCCCCTCTACCCAACCCGTCCTACCCAACGCCGTCCGCCGTCTAACTATTATGCCACAACCAATTCCCAAACCCATCCCACTTATCAGCATTAGCATACAGGTACACCATGCTATTCCTCAAACTCGTCTGCACCGTATCGGGGTGCCATCTAAACAACCACATGATACACGCCCAACTGATACTCACATACACGGGGTACGCAACCTTCCTCACCCTCCCGCCCTCATCCCGTATCGCCCCAGATTTCACGCTCAGCTTCGCCAGCCCAAACACAACCCGCGCAAACACGTACATCACAATCTGCTGATTCACCGAGCTCTGTCTCCCCCGCCCAAACACGAGGTACCCCCCCACCAGTCCGGCGAGGAAGGAATCCAGCCCCTCCTCCTTCCCCCCATGTAGATGCCGCAGCGCGAGAAGGATCGATTTGTACGTGAGCACGAATATGCCGAGGTTGCGCGCGTGCGTGTGTGTTAGTTGGAGGATTGTCAGGGCTTTTTGTCGCAGCGTGCCGGAGCGGAAGAGGAAGACCATTACGAGGGCGTGAGGGAAGCGGATTTTGGCGCCGTAGACGATGCCATTGCGGAGGCCTTTTATGAGGGCGAGGAGGTCGTGGTGAGAGGGGTCGAGGAGGAAGGTGTTTATTGAGGACTAGGGGATTAGCTGGGTCGTGGGGGAGGGGGGAGGGAGGTACTTGGATCGCGGAGAGGCGCGAGGAGGACATGGTGGGCGAGGAGCTGAGAGAGGAGAGAGCGAAGCGCTGAGAGGCAAGTTGGTGTTGCGGTTTAGACGGGCGTGCTGAAATGTATAGAAGCGAATTTATGCGTACACCGATAGGACCCTGGAGGTGGGGAGGGGAAGGAGGCGGCAGTGCCGCATGGTGAGCTCGGTCGCGGTTCGGAGAAAGGCGGGTGAGCGAATTTCGGTTGTCGGCTGCGGTGGGACAAGGGTCGGAGCATGTGATAATATGCGGTGGAAAGCTTGTGCAATGCAGGAGGAGCAACATCTCCGGAGAATTACTTAAGATGTAGCCATCGAAACATCTGGATGCTTTGTGCTAGTGGATGTAAGGTGCAATCCGGGTGCTACCATGTGATTTGCACCACCTTCAAGTACAGGAATCCAAAACCTTCTAATCGACACATACAACTCTCTCGCCTACATTCTCTTCATCTCCACCTCCTCACTCACACTCGCCTGCATTGGCGACGCCGGGTGCGCAGATCCCCGCGAAAACACGCTAGCACCAGTGCCATCATGCTGCCCAGCAGGAATCGCCATCTCCTCATCATGTTTCCAGAACCAGTTCCTCCGCTGCGTGGTGCTACTGCTATCTATGGACGACCTAGTAGTCCTTCGTCTATGCAAGCCGTGCTCGCTAATGCTCCTGCTTATCCCGCTTCCTTCCCCACCTTCTTCCTCGATGACTCTTCGCAGCGGCACCAGGCCCCGCCGGTTGTGTCGGCGGTTTTCAAACACATCTCCTGTGTCATCCGATGACGCCATGTCCCGAGCTCCAAGCGAGAAATCGACTTTCCGGCCCGCACTGCGGGTGGAGCTGCTTCGCCGGGGTAGTGTGTGTGGTGGCTCGTCTGGCCTACTACTATTGTCCTCAACTGGCGGCAGCGGTGGCTGATCTGCAGCGGTGGCTGTGGCGGCGCCGTTCACATTCTGCAGATAAACTGGCGCACCAAGTTTCTGACCGGGCCATCTCATATTTGGACTCTCGATGCCGAGGTCGGCGATGTGGCACATGAGTATGCACATGAACTTATTCCGTCTGTGCAGACGTACAAGTTCGTTCTGCCAATTACTCTTGTAGAAGAACACGACGTTGATCTTGACTGAGTGCATATCCGGGATATCTCTGAGTTCGGTGATGATCTTGGATTGGTACTCGCGCTTCTCGGATTTCACGAACTCGAGCATGCGTTCTCGGAGCTCGTCGATCTGCTCGATGGTCGTACCAAATTTGCAAGTGATCGGGATGGGCTCGGCAAGCCCGCCCGAACGCCGCATGTTGAGAATGAAAAGTGTGTTCAGCAGAGAATTGGGCGCTTGAACGATCTCTCCCGTGAGCTTTTTCATTTCCGTGTACATCAAGGCTATTTCCCGTATGTAAAAGCTCTCAGTAGTTCCAATTCCACTGCAAAGAAAGGTAAGCATGTGTTTATCGTCTTGAAGTATACTGCGGGGGTTGTTACGTATTGATTATCTCTACCCTATCACCAACATCAAATGGGTGCTGTATAAGAAGTCAGCGACGAATTGAGATATGGGTGTGATCTGCAAGTATTACCTTCACAAAGACGAAGATGAGAGATGCCAAAAATTCCTGAGCGGTTGCCGAGAACAACCAGGACAGGGCAAGAATGGAGCTCGATGCAGATGTCAAAACGCCTGTGAAAGCCTTGGTATTAGCTTCTGGAGCCCCCAGGGGAAGAGTAGATGGTCACATACCAGCCGTGGACCTGGAGATTAAAGAGAGGAAGACCATTATGACAATCACGAAAACGACGAAAGAAAGACAGTCATCAAACTTCCCAACGACGCTGTCCAAGTCCTTCAAACTCGCTGCAATAGCCTTGCGCTCGCGTCCAATCTCGCCACATGATAGCTCCATTTCCTCGCAGGATATATCGCCATTCAGATCACGATCAAACATCGAAAAGGCGGCTTCAGCCTCTTCATCATCGGAAAAAGCGCCCCGTAAATCTTCGTCATGCACATTCTCTTCTTCTGGCCGTACGAACGCCCGATATAGTCGGCGAGCGAGCTGCAGAGCAATTAGAAGGATTCCTTGAATGTAATACTAACAGAGGGAAATACACACCACATTGCACCCTTCCGTCGATTGTAGAAGAGTGATGATTACTTGCTGAGGCGAAGTGCTAGAATTAATATGTTTTCCAGTAAAGTCGCCTGCAATTTTCCCCATAACGTCCCCTACTCGGTTCGCCAAGCGTTGGGCGCCCTGAGCCAGTGCCACTTTGGGAGTAACAGTCCCAGAAGGCTCGGTTTCTCCGCCGGTAAGATCTCGTTCCAAATCTTTAGCGTGCTTATAGAGCTTAGCTAAGCTGGCGATCTGAAACTTGCTGATTTCGATACGGTCTTGATAGGTTCGAATGTGGAATGATATGGCCAGTAATTGGATAATAATCTTCTGGATAAGGTTTAAGATGGCAGCGATGAAAAAGCACAACAGGACGATATTGGCATTCCTCTCCCAGTATTTTGTTTCTGTGGAACCGTTGTGATGGTTGTTTCGCATGATGGGAAGAAACGATACCTACCCGTTCCAGTAAGTAGGTTGGACACAAAGTGACGGTATGGGGGCCTTGAATTACATATATGCTTAGCCACCAGAAGAACAGTGTCGCAGGAACTTCAAGCATTGTAGCCATATCGCGCCATTTTCTGGACCCGTTTGTAACAATGCTTGCGAGAACACCCACTGGGTATGGGATCAATTTGGAGACGACCTATTTCCGATTACTATACCGTCTAAAAAGACATGATTCGGTAATTTGTTTACCCTTCCGCCCCATAAGCTTAACCAGACGACTTCCAGCCACACCATGAACCACATCAAGTCCACTCCACCAACCGTTGCGTCCTTGAATAGCAGTGCACCAAGAAGTAACGGGATAAGTAGAATCAGTGCCACCGGCACAATATATGTGAAATACCGAATGAATACCGAAGATTCGTGGATCTATGTGCTAAGTCAGCATTCTATGCCCAATATCCGACCAATCTTTTTTCCAGGAATCGTACCCTTTTAAAGAGCTTTGCGGTACTCGTAGTCGGCTCTGTCGGGGGGTGCCATGCTCTCTTCCGGCTGTTGTGTACGGGGTTTGTCCGATCATCCAATTCATCAATGGGGGTCTCTGATCTTTCTATCGCCTCCTTCCTGCTCCCGGATCGATAGAGTAAGTCTCCATGAGATCTCTCGGAGGTTTTTGTAGCGATAATCTCAGCTCTCATCAGCTCTATGTTGTCTTCATGTATGTGCGACTCCGACCTCGCCCTGCCCGATGAAACCACGCTGGAACCATATTTTCCACTGCCGTTGGTATACGATGGTTTCAAATGCAGTGACGATGGGGACGCTGGTGGAGGATGGTTGTTGGGGAATATATCCTCGTGTAAAATCTCGCGTTCATTCGTCGTATGACCAGTAAAGGATCTTGCGGGCGTGTCAAATACAGATTGAAGTTTCTCTTCGTGAGGTGCTGACATTCCGGGATATCAATTGAGATGAGGGCAACCGCAGAAAAAATCAGGTCTTATAGTAGTCTACTATCCGATGACCCGATAACCAAGGAACCGGCAAATCGGGCTCGAATAGAAGCGAGTGATATTTTGATGTCTGCCCAACGGAAGTGACGTCGTCCGTACACAGTCTAAGACAGATGGTGGAGGGGTAGCGGGACAGGGATAAGCGGTTGTGGAACTAACGAAGGACTGGAAGCTGAAGTGGGAGTGGGAGTGGGAGTGGGAGATGCAAACGAATGCAAACGAATGGTGAAGAGGTTGGGTTTGGCTGGCCGTGGTTGCTTGTGTATTATATAGTAAACAGTTGATGGTGGAGAGCTGCGGCCATGAGAGAATTTGCAGCCGGATCGCCACAGAGTTAACGGCTTGTCGAAAGTGGCTGTATGTTTCCGGAAGCCCCATAATGGTATGATTTTAGGATCGGCAGGAGCAAATAAGAGATCGACAGCACTGTTGGGAGGAGAAAGCGTCCTGGCATGACTGGGATGCTGTGGGAGTGAGTAGGAGTCAGTGACTGAGCAGCATGAGTATATCCAGTAACAGCGCAATATAAGTAATATAAGGCGCACCTCATGTCTGCAGGCCGCATTTCAAAGTTCACATTCCAGGTCCGCGGGAGCGGAAACATCTGACTGACTCTGTCGGCGAAGCCAAAGTCGTTGCGCAAAAACGTTTCACCCGGCAGATGTCCAGTCTTGGCCGCAGGTTCCTGGCGATCAAACTCTACCGCCAAAACGCAGGGTTCAAGCCCAAAAGGAATGGCGGCAAATATCCCAAATGTGGTAACTACACCATTGCCCCAAAGCGGCTAGACCCCCTCACCAGCTCTCACCCCGCGTTGCCCCAGTTGGCGCCGCACCACGATTCCTCGTTGGGCGAACAGCTCGCCGCCAAGGCACGTTCTGCTGCAGCATCTCTCCTTTCATCACACTCCCTCCAGGTCTCTCTTCTTATCTTCCTTTTCTCTTTCTCCCCCGACTGAAGGTTCATCTTCTTCATCCCTTCATCTCAATCGCCCTCCGATAATCCTTTACGCCTGTTCACGAATTCTCTACAACCATGAGGGGTGAAGTGAGTTCCCGATAACGTGTTTAATCTCGCTTGTTTATACGCGGCGAGCCTGTTGCAACCATGTGAAGTAAGGCTTACCCCGGACGTTCTCCTAGATCTGCCATCTCCACATCGGCCAAGCTGGAACTCAACTGGGTAACAGCGCTTGGGAGTTGTAAGTTTCCTTCCAATTGAATTGGGTTCGCTCTGTTGCCCTCTAACCGCCGAGCTAGGTATCTTTTGGAGCACGGTCTGAAGCAGGACGGACGTATTGATCCAGAGAAGGTCGTCCCGGAGGGTGGTGATGCTGGTTCGTTCGATACATTCTTCACCGAGACCGGATCCGGAAAATACGTTCCTAGATCTATCTTTGTTGATTTGGACCCTTCGGTATGTGTACAATGAATGGCTGGAAGCAATCAAGTATTAACGGACGCGATGAATAGCCCATCGACGAGATCAGGACCGGTGCCTACAGGCAACTATTTCACCCTGAGCTGTTGATCAGCGGTAAGGAAGATGCCGCCAACAACTGTAAGCCAAACATTTATTTTTCTTGTTACCTTCAGCATACTGATTGATATCTAGATGCAAGGGGTCACTACACAATTGGCAAGGAGCTCGCCGACAGCGTCATTGATCGCATCCGCCGTGTTGCTGGTTAGCAGTACCCCTCGAGTTCATCGTGTCTATGTCAACTGACACGCCTCTCTTTTCAGACAACTGCTCCAGTTTGCAAGGCTTTTTGATCTTCCACTCCTTCGGTGGTGGTACTGGATCCGGCTTTGGTGCACTCCTTCTCGAGCGCCTTTCCACCGATTACGGCAAAAAATGCAAGCTCGAATTTGCAGTCTACCCTGCCCCCCGAGTCAGCACTGCCATCGTCGAGCCCTACAATGCTGTCCTTGCAACGCACAGTACAATCGAGAATTCGGACTGTACATTCCTGGTGGACAACGAAGCGGTCTACGATATCTGCCGCCGCAATCTCGACATTGCTCGTCCTGACTACGAGCACCTCAACCAGCTGATCGCTCAAGTCGTGTCATCCATAACATCGTCGCTGCGCTTTGACGGTGCCCTAAATGTCGATTTGAATGAGTTCCAGACTAACTTGGTTCCTTACCCACGAATCCACTATCCGCTCATCAGTTACGCGCCGGTAATCTCTGCAGCCAAGAGCTCGCACGAATCTCACAAGGTCTCGGACTTGACTTTCCAGTGCTTCGAGCCAAACAACCAGATGGTTGTCTGCGATCCGCGAAACGGAAAGTACATGGCTGTCGCCTTACTCTACCGTGGCGATGTGGTTCCCCGCGACTGCACAGCTGCTATTGCAACCCTCAAAGCTAGATCCAGCTTCAACCTTGTCGATTGGTGCCCTACTGGCTTCAAGCTCGGTATCAACTACCAGAAGCCCGCCCACGTCCCTGGCGGAGAGCTTGCCTCCGTCGACCGCTCCGTTAGCATGCTGTCAAACACAACTGCTATCGCCGAGGCCTGGTCGAGACTTGACCACAAGTTTGACCTCATGTACTCTAAGCGGGCGTTCGTGCACTGGTATGTGGGTGAGGGTATGGAAGAGGGAGAGTTTTCGGAGGCCAGAGAGGATTTGGCGGCTCTCGAGAAGGGTATGTCTACCCCCCCCCCCCAATCTTAATAAGTAATGACATACTAACAATGAAACAGATTATGAAGAGGTTGCCAGCGACTCGGTGGATGCGGATGAAGAGCCCGAGTATTAGGTTGAGTTTAATGAGTTGATGTACGAAGATATCCGGTTGTGCTGCTGCAGCTGGGGTTGACGTTGTATCATTGCTGCTCTGCTGCTTGCTTCTTTTAAAAATACAATACCCTCCCCCTACTAGTAATCCTGACAATTGTTTAAGACTTTGAAGCCTTTTTTCTGGCGTGAATCAAGAGGCCACGTACGTGATATATCAATTAATATTCTCCATATCCGCAGGACGTTGATGTCATTGGTTTGTAGAGTAGATTGAATCGATTACTCATTAATCACAATGTCCCACCGCCACCCATGATTCTACGGTATACCGTACAAGAAAACCAAATACTTATTGCCATTTCCCAACATCTGCAGTTTTTATTCTACGTTCTAGCCACCTTCCCCTTCCTTTTTCCCTCCCTTTCCTCCCCGTACCTCCGCAATACTCAAATAAAAGCTATAATAGTATACGTAACAAACGAAAGTACAAGCAAAGTCCAATATACCGACGGGTAAGTATCATACTCCAATCTGATGCAAAACGACAAATACAACGAACTATTTTTTTCGGAATCGAACCAAAAAAAAAGCACACAACACATTGGGATCTAACATAAAGAAAGACAGTAGGAAACTCGGATATCACCATATCACCACACATACACACCTACTGACTAGGATCACTCCACTTCCACGCCGTCAACACCGTCGTATAAACCATAACAATACTCCCAAACACAACGAACCCGCCCTCCACCAGGCGTGCCCCCCATCCACGGTCGGGGTACGCACGCATATGCAGCAGCGGGGGGTAAATATACACGAGGGGGATGCATGCAAAGCTTCCGATGATCGCCACAAACTTATCCAAATCGTCCGCGCCACCCCAGGCAATCAGTGCCGTCGCAACAACAACACAGAAGCGGAAAAGGTTCTTTGTCCATTTCACTGTAGTATTGAATTTTCCGGAGCGCGGGAACATGCCTGTTTCCATGATTCTGATAGCAGGGAAGAGCTGGAGTGGGGTTGAGAGGAGGATGGCGAGGGAGTAGAGGAATTGCACGCCGTTGACGAATTTACTGTCTTGGGGGAGGTTTAGGATGACGACGGTTTTTGTTGAGGAGCCGTAGGCGGCGTAGCAGAGCGCGCCCATAGAGACGAAGATGAAGGTTATTACGATCATGACGCCGCCGAGGACGCGCGGGAATTTTTCGGGGTGTTTCATGGTTTCCTGGATTGGAATTATGAGGCCGATTCCTTCGAAGGTGAAGATTGCGGTGCCGATGAAGAGGGTCCACGAGTTGGAATTGAATGGGAGGATATCGGCGATTCCGTTGGTGGAGAGGGTAAAGATTCCGTAGTAGTAGAGGTAGACGAGGCCGAGCATGATAAAGAAGTCTGCGACGAGCGCGGTGACGCCGAGTTTGGCCATGTCGCGGATCATTGAGAAGGGGAAGAAGATGAGAAGTTGCATCAGGATGAGATATTTGACATCGATGAGAGTTTTGTTGTCAGTTATTGCGACTGTGGAGAATTTAGTTAGCTATGCGGCGGGGTTGAGAGGAGGGGGAAGCGGACGGATAAATGCTTGCAGGTTCTCAGAGGTGAAGACCATATATGCTGCCGCAAAGCCAATCTGCGAAGCCACGATCGACACCAAAATCAATAGCCGCATCTTGTTTCCGTAAAGCTGCCCTCCGATGTCTATTCGCAGTTAGTAACCCCATCTAACCGTGCCTATGGCTGTGCATTTCATACCTCCAAAACTCCCCACGACCTTCAGTCTTGTCCGAACCAGCAACACAAAGCAGTAGTAACTCAATGCGCTCACAAAGAGCAGCACAAGATTCGAAAACAGCATCCCACCGTTCAGGTACGCCTTGGGAAGGAATAGTACTCCGGTTCCGACAAAACTCTTGAGGAGTAATAGTATAGCCTTCCCACTTCCGGCAGTACCAGTCGCGATCTTAGTCGGTTTCTTAAACGTGCTCCCCCGTCTAGACAGCAGCGGCCTCTCTTCATCTCCACCCAGTATCTCCTCTGGCTCCTCCTCTTCCTCCCCCGGCTCCCATCCTTCATCGTCCTCCAAATCTTCACCCGCAAAGTGGCCATGCAGCGTCAAAAACTCAATAAAGTTTCTTGTGAAAAATCCACTGCCCTCAGTACTGAATCCCTGGTTCGGGGGAGGGCCTTGCGTCCTCCTCAAGAAATCCCTCCGGAACCCACCGATCGCCTTGATGTGGTTGATATCCTCTGTCGCATCCTCAGGCTCGGGTCGGGGGAGATGTAAACTCATGCTCCTTCCGCGCCTCGCACCCTCGGCGGTCTGATCTACATAGCGATATATCGGACGCGTAATATCGCCACCAAGCAACTGCAGGCTCGAGAACTCCTCCTGCTCGGAGCCATAACCACCATCGCGTCCCTGCGCCCCATCGTCATCTGTCACCAGATGCCTCCGTACAATCTCGGGGTCCTCAATCGGCGCCCGGGAATCGAAGGAGCCGTAATGTACGCTTGTGGCTCTCGACGTATTGGACTCGGAAGTTATGGGTATGGGCCTTGGGGCGAGTGGCGGTGTCGCGAACCGAGGAGGTGTGCCCCTGGGCGGCGTCCCTCCTTGCGGAAAGTTGAACGCCGACAGAGGGTTGTTTTGAGAACCCGAGGCGGCATGGATAGGGGTGCTAGCTCCGGTCGATGGAGGGAAGGCATTTCCCAGCACGGGCGACCCGAGACGGATAGTGGCTTGACGTTGGTTGTTCTGGGAAAGAGCTGGGGAAGCAGAGCGGGGACGAGTGGGGATAGGGCGTTCCGAGGTTTGCGAAGAGATTGAGGAGGGACCTCCCATTGTTGCAAGGAAGTGCAGCAGGAAGAGGGATACGTTTGCAAGGGTGCGTAGAAAGAAGCCGTGGAGTAATAGACCGACGGCGTGGGCGAGTAAATGTTGTTGGTTTGGAGGAAGAGGGCGAGCTTTTGGGAGGTTGAAGTTGAGGTGATGTGGTGAAGACACTAGTAGGTAAGCTCCACTGCTCGTGACCGGCTCACATTCCTGGGAGCGTGACTCAGCACCCAGATTAGGCTCGGCCACTCACCATCTCGCATCCGCTGTGTGCCAGTGGGTGGGGGGCTGGTCAAGGGTGTGATCGACGAGATATCGCCTAAAACCTTTGTGTCGTTTGTATCGAGTAACGGATAAAGGAAGTTAAAACCCCTCAGGAAAAAAATCTCTGCAATTTTCCCACGACAAAATGGCAAAAACTTGGTTTCTGCAGCAGCTGTGTCACAATATGATGTGATGAGTGACCGGTTTGAGCCTCTTAGGTCTCTGGGTATGTGATGAGAACCACAAACAGACATCCAGTCACGAATCCCACGCGCAATTCTTCCCATCAAACTGCCAAATCAACAACTGCATTCCCCAAAAACCAATTATACATGCACGCGGACATGCTAAAACCCTGCCCCTCGGCGGTCCTCCTCCATCGAAACTCTCCAAAGCCATCCCATCATCCTATCATCCTACAATTAAATCAAAACCGATAACGGCAACAAAACTCCGACCCAGAAGCGCTACACAACTTCATTAGCCCTCGACATCGGTCCAGAGGGTATCCATCAACGCATCTACCGTGGAGATAGTAAAAAAGGGGATTGGTGAAAATAATAACAAGAAAATTATTGCAGCACAATTAATCATTTATTCCATATTCCTTCCGACACACACATACGAACAAGTACTGAATTGCTTAGTGGAAGTAGACGAGGCTGGCAACAATGCACAATACGAGTGCAAGTGGGCTGCTGAGGCCAGCGGCAGAGTTGCGCTCAGTGGGAGCAGTGATAGAAGTCTGTGTAGCGGAGGGGCTGGCGCTCTCTTCTGAGGTACTACTGGCAGAAGCGGATGGCTCGACGGACTCGGATGCAGATGCGGAGGCGGATGGCTCAACGCTGGAGCTCGGGTATTCGCTACTAGACTTGGTAGGCTTTGAACTGGAGGAGGCCTTGCTACTGCTGATACCGGAGCCCTTGGAGACAATTTCGAACTTGGGAGAGTAATTGGAAGAACCATCTGCAATGATCTCGATGGCGTAGTTCTTGTCGGCTTTGAGCTCAGGTGGAGGGGTCCAGATGTATTCGCCGTCGTTGTCGGTGTCGGCTAGAGGGATGGAATGTCAATAACAGGGCGCGATCAAGTAGGCCAGAAGAGAATACATACAAACAATGGTAAGGACGGTGTCGAGGTTATTAGAATCATCTCCCTTCCTCAAGCGGAGAGTAACCTTGTTACCAAAGTTGTGAGACCTGAATGCGAAACGCGCAGTGTAAGCCTCAAGAACGAATGGATCGAAAGCACGTGTCGTTGCTGACGCGAAAAGTATACCGTTTCTCCCTAGACTCTCCGCAAGGATCGAATCACTTGTAAGGAAGGATTGACGCATACCATTTGATTGTGTAAGGCTTTCCAATCTCGACCGGAACATCTCCAAGAGGAGCAGTGATGGCGTTTGCACCACCGGACACAGATGTGGTTTGAGGTGCAGCAAGACCGTAAACAGTCGAGGCGAAGGTCGCGATGGCAACAGTAGCGGTAGTGAAGAAACGCATTATGATGAGTATGAATTTGTTTTTTGGATTAGGAATGTATTTTGTGTAAATGCAGACGACGGCTTTATATTTGCGCAAGAAACGAGGGTGTGCAACAGAAAAGAGTGACTGAGCAGTGATATGCTGGGAGGAGGTTGTGCGATCGCAAGGGGGAAGAAATCAATGGCGGGTGCGCCTCCTTTTTGAGGGGGGCGGGGAATCAGGCTGTTTCCCTTCTGTCGATGGTGCCATCTGGAAGCTGTCCCCGATGCCTGTCATTTCCTGCCCTGAATTAACGGCGTAGAGTAGGTAAAATCGCTTGACCTGGCTTCTCTGGTGCTTTATTTAGCCGTGGTCACGAGCAGATAATTCTCCTGGTTTTATTGGTTACTGCAAATAAATGGCGGGGGATTGATTGATCTTGCCCTTGCCGCGGCACCCAACAAGCGGTGATGGTGATATCTTCAAGACACTTGACTCGGTTGACGTTCGAGTATGTAGATGGATGCTAGCGAGCGCAACAGTCATTCCCCACAATCGCTGCACCAATGAACATATCGCCTCATCGCACGTAACCTTCCTAGTTGTCACTACCACGCGGCTCATAGCGCACGATTTTTTTCTCAATTACAACGCCAATATATTCATCAAACAACACTTAAAGAATTGTGGGAATACTCTATGCAAAAGAAATTGAACTATCTTTAAAACACGCGAAGTTATTTCCAAGTTCTAAGTTTCAATGCTGGGGAGGTACGGCGTGACACGCACTTGTGGGATTTTGTACAAACCAGGGCTTCAGCCCTACTTCATTCTCTCCGCATTTTGCTTCAACCTCCTCAATGACACCAACGTTGATCTCTTCATAATCTCTAAGTACTTTAAACCGAAAGCCAACCATGGCACAAATCCCACATTCTACGACCACCGGTATTCCAACGAGCTGGAGTTTATAACTCACCGAACAGACACAAGACTCGATAACAAGTCACTGCACTAAAATTGCGGCGAAATGACTAGCCACGGGCTCCCGTGGTGCATTTGTGCTGTGCTTGATATCGGGTCCTTACGATTGCAGCAATCGAGTTTATACTGTGAGCAATGCTGGTGCTAGTATCTATTTCACTAGCCCACTGGCCCATTACATAGCCGTATTAGCCATCTACAGCAGAAATCATGGATTCCGCAAAAACAGCAGACCCAAGCTGGTATCCCACCCACCGACTGGTACCTTGATTATAAGATGCATATCGTGATGGTATTGCAAGTAACGTGTCCGTGTTGTTTCGGGTCATGTTCCGTCTCGAAGTTTATTTGCATGCCGACCACCGAATACGAGTCAGGGTAGGAGAACAACTTAACCACTTCATTGGGCCAAGGCAACCTCCGCCAAGGTTGCTTTCCTTGTTCCTCCCCGAAATACGATGCTTTTGTTTGCTGACTCACTGATTGCCGGATAGACTTTCAAAATTGGACCTACAGCTCGATGCTGTGATTGATCAGCATGTCGCTGCCTCTGATGAGCCTTAATCACCAAATATCATTGGATCACGGGGTTCATAGCTGCAAGAATAAGGAGGTTTTGAAAGTGTTATACGTCACCTGCAGCCTTCCCACTCTCGGTAGCCCCAACTGCCATATCCTGCCTGTCAAAGTTCTTGACAGTGACCGCGAATTCTGTCATCATGAACTTTTCAAGGTATATCTAAGCCATAGATGGGTATACAGCTCCTGGTTGATTAATAGTTATCGGGTATTGAAAACAGTGCTGAATTTGGGCTTGGAAAGATTAGTAAGTGATGAAACTATCAAATACATGAATGAAGAGGGCTGATTATTTGGAGTAGTTCCATAGGAATCTGGGATCAGCTCCAGACTGTGCGATGACCGGCAACCAAAAACTCGAAGCAAAAGGTCATGTATGGCATCGTGGCGCAAGTCTTCTCATGATAGGAATGTATATAGATATTATTAGGGAGGGGGAGCATCTGCTCGGGTCCAGTGGTGGATTCAGGCCAACAATGGATTGCCCGGATAGCCCAAAATCCATCACAGGCCTGCCCAACCGTGGATCCATGAGTGGACTGGGTGTACTCGGTTAGGATATTCAACCTTTTTCTAGGCTTCACATCGCGCAAAGGCCATTCTCTCTTTACAGTGTGCCAAGTTTTATGATTGCGCCCTTTGGCTACCTCAATCATTTATATTTAACAGATGTTCTAGCATACGAAGCACATGGTCCTTGCAAGGGACCTGTTTAGTAGTAGCTACAACCGATAAGCTGCAGCAGCCAGCTTGTAGCTAGGAACTCAGAATGAGCTGCGCAAATACACTTGTCAACTATAATGAAGCGCTACTAGATTTGCAGCTTGCAGCATCAGGTCTATCCTGTGCAATGGAATACTGCCGAGAATTTTGAACCCAATTTCCTGTTACGAGAATATCTAGGAGTAGATTCTAAACACAGCCATCTACCAAGAACGAGGTATATATCCGGAGAGAAAGGTCTTTGCACGATGTGAAGTCTAGAAAATGGTTGATTATCCTAAGTGGCAGGCCTGTGATGGACCCGAACACATCGCCAAAGTCCACGATCATTATCTAGAGCAGTATCGTGGTGTGGAATGGGGGATATGACTTTACAAGTGGCTATGTGGCATTATCAGTGCCTCGTGGGCTAGTAAAACGGCATGAGTGCCCATTGCCGCAGCAGGCAACAAGCTTAAATAGCTCTCAGACTTGCCGAGCTCTCCGAGCACACATCCTGGATGCTATGGCCGCCTATTGCTCCGACCTCGTCACTGAGTGGTTCCTGGACAATGGGATCCAGGAAAGTGCATAGCTGTTGGCATACGAGGAAGTCAAGAGAGCTGGGATAGGTGGTGGATTCGTTTTGCAAGGGATAGGATTGGCATGGAGATGGGTCGATGAGATGGATGTCACCATGGCTTAAATAATACTTGGTCTCTAGCAACAGCTCATAGAGAAATAGAAGAGCTTCCATGACAAAACGAGCAGTAAGAGCTGCAACAGCAACAGGTTTACGAAGTTTAACTTATTCACCGTGAGATCACTCGGTTCTCACAGTTGTCACTCGACTCGGAGTTTGTTGGACATGTTTCGTATGTCAGAAACCTGTAACATTCTGTGTGAAGCCTAGGTACAAATCTATAGAGAGAAGGTCCGTTGGTATAAATGCAGTGTGTTGTAGCGTTGAAGCGCGCGGCAACTCATTCTGGCAGCAATGTCTCTATAGCTACCTGCTTCACCTTCCCATATCTCCGCTGTCCTTCGCACGATTTGCCCCACAGTACTTTCCACTTCCCACAACTCACTCTCCAAGTTAATACACTTCCATACTTTGGCACACTAATAAGTTATCGCAATGACATCTTTGGGCAGATTCGAATAGACCTACTAAAGACGAAGATATGCATACGATCCCATAATTCCACATTTCGTCTGAATAGGTTCAAAGCGTATGCTGATTTTAAAAGGATTACTTGATGAGGCTGGTGAAACTTCCTTCTAATATTATTTTGAACTCGGATTGAGAACCTTGGGGAAGCTCGAGACAGCTTGGTCAGGTATCTGCTATATAAGCTAGCCAACCTGTCGTTCAACCTCGAAATATCGCGCGATAAGATTACACCCTAGATCACTAATATAATCGGTCAGGCAGATAAACAGCGGTTGGGCTTTATACATTGGCGGCCAGGTAGGCCGTCCGGCTCAGTGCTGCTGAAGACTCGGAGTCGTTCTCAAAACTTCAGGAAGCAAAATTCACAGGCAGTGTCGATAGTTCAACAGGATCTGCCAAGGTTATGGGTTAGGAAAACAACACGCTATAAGGAATATGCTCTTAATCAACTACAACCTACACAAAAGCCAGCTAACCTCGATTCACCCCCCTACTCCATTGACGAATTCCAACAACTTCATACTGCCTTGACACCTCTATTGCTGGTCCTCATATTCCTTTCAGAGAGAATGGGGAATTCATTCTTGGAGACCCGTCGCAGTTTGAGACCTTACTGCCGAAACATAACAAATCCGGAGAATCGCCAGTTGTGATGGTTTTCAAACACCAACGTTCCAGCATCTTGAAAAGAGAGCATCTAGCGGTGAACTGAAAAGCGTTTGACATCATTCCGTTGGACCCCATGCATCATGACTCGACATCACAGATCTGCTGCTGCGTGAGCAAGCCGACTGTCTTGATCTACCATCTGTCACTGGAGTCTTATGCTCTTCATGACGATTTCAAGCCGGCCGGGGGTGGTGTATGTGCGAGGAATTAGGATTGAATGTGTTAATGTGCATCAATTGCGAATGTGCATTAGAGCCGAAGGGCGTATTCAATCACCTACACAACAAAGATAATCTTCCTACAAACCGTCGTCAAGATGTCGAAAAGCTGTTGGAATTGATAGAGCTTATGCTTTTCGATAGTATTGAGCTACTCTTAGGTAACCTTTCTAATTTGAATGTATTCACAATTATGAAAGAATAGGCGAGTAAACTCAATTCATATGCTTAAGGATAAGCAGAGAGTATTGAAAGTCCAGATCAACCCATGGAATCATTAAGACTTCTGGGATGGCAACCCATTTCAGTGCAGTTTGAATCGAGATCAAAAAACAGCTTGGTGATAGTTACCTCTATAGCCCAGCCTGAATATAATACCTTTTCTCAAGAGCGGTACAGGCGAGGTCGACCAACTAGCCGCTACCATCACGATCACTATGGTATGACTTGTTGCCTTAGACACTAATTCCATTTCGACTCTTGTCGATTTCGATCGGGTTATTCTTTGTTGGCGCCATGGCCAGACTCATCAGCTGTCAACGACCCTTCGAGGCATATTTTTCTTGTTTACTTGAAATATTTTATGTACGGTTACCCGATGTGCATTTTATTTAATGAGATGAGTTTCTCCCGTCGAGCCCCCTGTCGAAGCCGAAACGTCTGTGCGCGGTGGTGCAATTTAATGCACAACATACGCCACGGCACAGCACAGACCACACCTTGTTTCATCATCACCTTATTCTTTTTTATACTACATCATAGTGCCTTTTCCGACAAACCTGCCGTGTGGGAATGGGGTAGCTTGAAGCTGTGATAGAACTCTCGACCGTAAGAGTCCATAGATCCAGCTGCTCCGGATAGGCTATCAATACCTTTTATGAGCTTAGAACTAAAGTAAAAGCCACAATGCTGAGCATTTCCCCTGGTCAGAGTGACTTAATTATACCTATAGCTATATATTATGCTGTATATTTGGCGGAAACCTCAAATTCCGTAATCGTGGCAAAGAAAGACAATAATATAGATTAGTACCCATCGAACTCTAGAGTCTTTTTCACAAGTCATTACAAGAAGACTACTCAAGATGGTCGGGGTTTCCAATTACTACATATAGAAATGGTTTTACCAGGGTACAGCCTTCCCACCGCACCAGTTAATGACGTACAGAGAACTTTATATGAATGGATCTCAAGAACTTGAGGATTCTAACTGGTGAACAATTGCAAAGCAACCTTCAATGATACTTCTGTCCGCGATTCCCAAATGGAGAGTTAGAAGAGTTAGGAATCTGCTCCTGCTGACCAGGAGAGGAGCTAAAAGAAACGTCCAGTTTACAAGAGCATTGTGGATTTGTAATTGCCTGTTTTACGTAGGTTCCTCCTTTGAAACTTCAAACCTCAAACGAAGTTGATATAGTAGGGCCAAAAGTTACAATATCGAAGCCAGCTCAATAAGCATGTCCAAGGAGGCCAGAGTGGGATAAAAGTCCGAGGGAGGCGGAGGGGCACGGAACCATAGATCGTATTCAGGGCAACGGATTTTCGTCACCCACGTTCTACCCTACTTCCTCCCTGCGTCCGCCCGAGAATACTACCTCCCTTCAAACCTTGTCTGCTGGATTACTTGCATTGCATGATTACTTCTCGCTCCGAAGGCCGAGATGTGTGCCGAACTGGCCACCCGAAGTTGGCCGGAGGCCGGTGGCCGAGTCGTTTGGTAGCTTAAGATAGATACAAGAACCGCACGGTACAAGGTTGTAAGTTCCGCATGAAAAGTTACCGGTTAGACCCCAAGGAGAGCCAAGGGGGTTGAGTGAGATCTTGTGATAGTAACACCCTTCGATATTGATGCTAGATAAGAATCTCATCGGCAGATAGCATAACTCTCGCACAGACACTCTCTGATTACAAACCAATAAGCAGACACTATCTACCGTACCTCCGTGCTACTTACATGAGGCACCGATGTCTTGCTACGTAGGTACTTCCATTGCTATTCCGGATCCATGCCCAGCACAGATATCATACCTTGGACTGCATACAGGCGAGTAACTTTGCTGCGCAAAGCTGCTGGCAATAGTTTCTATCGCTTCAACCACACTGACACTTCGGAGGCCGCATCAAAGACCGTCCCTCAATTTGCAGCTTCATTGGAATCCTGGTGGATGTCAACGGCGACAATTCATGCGAATACGGAATACGAATAATCTGACCAGTAATGCTGAAGTTCGGCTAACTCCACATATGCGGACAAATCCTAAGTGGTTGATCCGTAACATCAAGGAATGCCCAACCCTTCTGTCGGTATTCCGTTTGGCGGTGATCCGGTGGAACTCTGGACCGGGATGATTATTTCAGAAGTAGTGCGTGAGACAGGGGAAAACACGAGACACAATGTAACCAAGGCTCGGCCTTGTCCGCTTGCATTCTGTGTTCAATTGGCGCTTCAGCAGGTTTGGGCGTCTGGGAGTGTTCATCTATTGGTATCGAAGGGCTGTTGTTATCAAGACGTGCGGAGGCACTCTACTAGCTCCACTTTCTGTACACAAGCAGCAAGTCCACTAAAAGGGGGGAGGTCGAGATCCAACCCTTCAAACTGCTGAGTTCAAATTCCTCGATCCTGGGAATGATAATGTCCGACGTGGCTTTCTAACGTCCGTTAACATAGGGCATACCTGGCTACCTGGAAACAGTGGAGAAATTTTCCGATTCTATATTTGTTGCATTCATAGATGCCAGTATATGGCAGATGGTTGTACAATGATTACGGAGATCACTCACCGGGTATTATACTGGAACGGGGGGTTGATTCTTTGTCAAATTTAGTGGATAGCTTAGATGGCTTTCGTCAGCTTCGATTGACTGGGTATGAGTCCATGGATATTTGATTCGCCACTTACGTGCATATGTGGAAATTTGACGTTTATCTGAATAATTATTCCGAATTTTGGCACTTCTGTGTCTTCATTTCTTTTGTTTCTTCTGTTGGACAAGAAGTCGTACGTAGCGGTCGACGCGGTAACACAAAGCCTTCCTTCATCGAGAGTAATGTCTTGTGATGGTGCAGGGGGGTCTAGCCTTCAGCTTGAATAATTCCCGCAGATCAAGCAAGGACTTCCGTGGTTGATAGGAGGATTACTTCCTGGACTGGACTGGATATTCTGGTGTGTTGTTTCCGATATTGGTTGCTTCCTTGCTGTTTATCCTTCCACATCCTGACAGGATTAGACGTCGGATAAGATGTTCTAGAAGGATGTAACCTCAGCCTCGGGCATATGACCTCCCTTGTCTCGCATCCGAAAAAACTTTAATCAGTAAGATGTCTTGGTACATTCTGACGTTGGCATTTAGTGTTACTTCTTCGAAAAAAAAAAAAAACGACTTCGAAGTTACGGGATCTCCCTGGCAGATCTCAAAGTATTCGATACTGCGGGGGCTCAGGAAGAGAAACAACAGGCGATGAGGCTGCACCCCAATCTAGCACCTTGGACTTCATTGTACGGGCTGGGATTATAGTTCTCTCTGCACATAGAGCGCAACCGGCCTTGTCAAGGATCTCGGGTTTCGCGTACTCCGTGTGACAGGAGTTTACGCTATCAATAACGTTCTCATTGGCTGGCGCATCTAATATCTTGGAGTCTGCAAACGACTTTCATACTGAAACGCCGGCTGTGATGGAGCCGGCGGAAGCGAGACACCGTGAGTGTGCCTGCAGAAAAGACACCTTCCAATGATCGAGAGGATCGATGATATACGATGGACGTTCTTGGTGGAATGTAGAGTACATATGAATTCCGTGGATTGGATTTTAGCCCTTTTTCTGCTTTAGCTCGATGGTTCATCCATCACTCATATGTAGCACGGGGGGGACTCCTGCATGCAGCGTCAATGCAGAACATGCATACGATGGGGTTCAGCGATCTTACTGGGCGCTTGCACTCTCAACGTTAAATGAGATACTGCAGATACATTTGTTTTCCAGAAAACCTACTGCTAGAAATGCGGAAGATCCATGACCTCTGCGATTATGGGGCGCAGACGCGGCCACTCAATAACCCAAGAAGGACATCCCGGAATGGTTGATAAACATACGTACGTATATTTTGTGCACTTCTGGACGAATTAGTATACTTCTAGCTTTCCTTGAGAGCTGCATCGCATCGGAAGCATCCGTCAACTAGATCACCTACAAAGCCGCGTTCTCACTGCATGACCAGTACCGTTGTGAGGTGGAGACTCGATCCCTCCACGATATCACGATCTTACCATGGAAGATGGCGGCCGACGCTGACTTGGTGGAACTAGAACACCCAGCATACGATTCCGAAGGATTTGAGAACACTTTTTCAAACTGAAGGAGGGGGGTGTGAAGAGATTATTAATTCGCCAACGTTTATCGGCATATATGACAGAAACGTCACCAAATACCCTTTTCAGCTGGAATGTGTTGATGATTCGATTTGTCACTGGGGTAATTGATGAAGGCGCGTTAACGACAACGCTTTTGCTCTCACCTTTGGTGGATCGTTATGAAAAAGCATTTGCCGGCAAGCTCGACGCGGGTGTATTGTTTCGTTGCTCCTTTCACTGGCCCCTCTGCTCCATTTTTGATATACGCTAAAATAACAGCCCAAGGTGAACAAGCCCTGTGTTGTGCCTTGATATCTACTTGGAGATTGGCGGGGACAAGCGGACATGTACGGGCTGAGCGGGCAATCAACGCTAAAACATTGATTACTTTTCTACATGCATAAATCTAGCACTGTCTAAGGTTCACCGAGAGCGAAGCATTCGCAGGGATATTCCCTTGAATGGATAGTCGGATCTTGAAGTATAACTACTCTTCAAAGAGCATAGCAGTTCTCTCCCTACCCGAAGGGCGCTACCAAAATTTTATCCGATGCCAAGAACGAAAGCGAAAGCAGCTTAAGTGAGCACTTTTCGGGTATGTGGTTGGCTGAGGCTCTGATCTTGTTATCATGAATATATTCGGTCCTCTACTAGGCTCTACACCTCATACTCACGATATTTCTCGTCTATAACCTTCTCCCTTGTGTGTTGTCCTCACTAGATTGTGAATGTCCATCCAATCAATTCCACATCGCCGAGCGAAGCGCTGGGGACTGCCAGATCCTTCTCATAAGTTCGAACTTTCTGAATTTCCGAGCTCTTTATTTGGGCCGCGCTGTTGGGCCTGCAACGAGTGTTTACAACTTGAGAACAAGCGCTGGATAGGGGAGTGGTGGATGGGAAATGTTGGCGGCGGGGTAAGTGGGGGTTATATGTGGTGTAAATTAGTAAATTGTGCAGCAGAGTAACAAGGCTTTGACGTGGCTATTATAGCACTACAACCAGAGAAGCGAGCAAACGGAATCGTCAGAAATAAATATTGGGTTCTGCAAAAGGGGAGGGGTGTGGGGGGGGGGGGGGGGGGTGGATGTGGACTTCGGATTGTTATATCGTTTGTTGCTGGTCTGTAGCAGTGGTTTCAAAATCTCGGGTTGTATGAGTCAAACCTAACCCTGCAAAGAAAATCGCATAATTCAGAAAAGTGAGCATCCACAATCACCTCGTTTCAATCAAATGGGCTTTGGTTTTCAAATGAATGATCCCCCCCCCAGATGGGTTTTACACGTCCATGGTTGCTCTTCTCGCTCAAGAGGCCCCTGGCTGTGCGGTAGTGGCAGAGTTGGGTGGCTGAGTGCGTAACGTCTGCCAATGGCACCTTGATGGATGGGAAATAGACGAAAGGGTGTGGTTTTTAATGTTCTAGTTTGTCGCTCGCAAGCACACTCCTCAAACGTCTATTTCGAGGCAAAATAATGGCTGCTTTTTATGTTTTCTTTCTTAGAGTTGGCTCAGGAGCGCAAGTTTTTTGACCTTATTAGATCCGGAAGTTACTATCTACGTCCCTGCCGACTTGCTTGGTGGTTTCATAGGGGGTCGGTTGTTCAACTACTGACACCCCTGCTGCTGTCAAGCTGTCACCGCAGACGCGGCACCTCCGGACCTCTCCAGAGTGTGGTGTCATGGTGTCATTGCTTCCGGGTGTCGTCTCACCGCATCGTCCTTTTCACAGATTTTGCTTGAGCTTCATGCTCACTGTGTTTTGGTGCTTGTTTCGAGTGTTATATCCAACTGGCTGACGGAATAGTGAGTGCTTGGTATCTGGTGTCCAAGGAACTCCCCTGGGCTGAAGAGCTTCGTCTGGCTGTGGGTAGATCGTCCTCTCCCTTTCAGTCTCCTCCAATAGCCCGGTGAAGCCAGGCTTTTTTTATATTATTATCGCTATGTTCTGGTGGCGGTAATGTGCGTCCAGCTCAGGTGAGGGAATTGTAGAGTACAGGCGTCTAGCAAGGCACTCTTGCGCCGGCTAGATGCGAGTAGTTGATGGAATTGCCCCACACATCGTCCCAGAGAACCAAGTTCCAAGAGATGATTAAATAGTGGCCCAGGCTTTTAAGAGCAGAGTTATACTATTAGTTGGCGATTATCGTGAAGTTCCCGTGGGAAAATCGCAGGATTCCAAACTAGAGTACGAACTTGGTTCTGCCGGGTATCCGACAGCGTCAAGACGGGATAACCCATTGGGGAGGCAGCACCCTAACCCTTAGCTGCACGTCTCGCTTGTGGGGGCTCAAACCCAGCGAATCACAGCAGCCTCCTATATTACTTAAATTATAGCCATTGCTGCCTAGCGGCACAGCTCATCACTCTCCGCCAAGCCACCAGCAGAGCCTCCACTGAGCCTCCACTGAGCCTCCAAGGAAAAGATGAACAGGGGATCGACGTAGGTTGCTGTGTTTATGTTCCTCGTCTTTACCTGTTCCATGGCTCCTCCGGCTCCCTGACCGACCGTCCTCTTTCTTTTTTGCGTGACCTATATCCTCCCCATTGCCCTTCCCTCTCGCAATTCGGCAATTCGTGGATAACGAATATCGGCACTAGCCTTGTGTTTGATCATCCATATCGACACTACTTACCGTTCATCCCTACCTGCTTTCCTCTCGCCTGTGCATTTCACCGACTCCGTGCTCCGGTGTCAGTCCCCGCGTCGATCCGTGTTTCGTCTCTTTCAATTCTAGTAGCCCATAGAGCCCTGCAGGCAATCCGCATCTCCCCCTTCCCCACCACCACTACTACCTCCTCCGGCAGACTACCTACATCACTCACCTATCTTTACCTGCCTGTCATTCTGTCATCCTGTACTTCCTCGAACGTCATCGGCCGCGATATCTTCAAGTACGGACGAATTCATCAATCGTCAGCTGCCAAGATTGTGGCTTTCTATACGCCGTTCTTGTCACCGAGTACATGTCGGTTGGTTGCGTGCGCAGCTCGTAGCCGCCCCTCGTCAAAGCCCGAGCTCTGGTGGCCAGTTTTGGTCTTCAATCATCCTGTGACCGCTACCGAGGACTATGATGATGGGAAATTCGGTAGATGATAGAATGTGGTGAGTATTGAACTCTTGCGTTGTCTTCTAGTTGCCGTTTTGGGTGTGTTGTGGTTTGGTGGTGGTGGGGTAGGAATTGTGCGCAACGCAACGCACACTAGCAAGCACTCACTCACGCATTCACTATCCGCCGTCCTCCCCCCCTTTGCCGTCAATGGCTCTCCCCCGCCCTCATCGAAATGCGCGTGATCGCGCAGGGCGTTTCTGTACATACGCAATTTCTATCCCTCTGTCGTTTCATCCCTGCTTCAACTACTCTATGCTTCCTTCTCCTGTGTGTTGTCTTTGTTTCGCCCGCCTGCTATCTGTCATGTCATTTGGATAGATCTCGTCATCCACGGAATAGTTGTATTGACGAGTCGGATTCATCAACAGCCTTCCGAATATGCCCCACACAATTGGCGAGGAAAGATCCAGTCATATCTTGAGCACACGCCGAGAATCCAAGTACGTTTCCAATGTTACCCTTCGCAGTGATATGTGTTTACCATTGTTGTTTGATGGTCAAGACACACATCATCAACGTCCGCTCTCTTGACTGTCAGCACCGTCTGTCCGAATATTGTTTCTAATGGTTTTTTGCGTCTCCTAGTATATCGCAGCATCCATCCGCTTCTATCATTACCGCTACATGCCCAAATCTCTCTCGTTTGGAACCTTTCTCTAACGCCGCTACTACTCCCGTCTCGATTATGTCCACACACTGGTCTTGCTCCGAGTCGGCACCACTACATAACCGGGTAAATGGACCTTTCGATGACCCCCGTCAAAATATTCAATCTACACCCAGCTCTTCTGAAAATTCTCCTACGATGTCCTCGTGTAGATTCAGCGAAGTTGGCGAGGACTCTTGCCATACCGATAACCCAAGATATCAAAAACATGTCTCTGAGATGCGGACTTTCCTTGAAAGCGGTCCAATCCGCCAACTAGAAGACCCCCAGCGAAAGGAGGGAATTCGCCCCCACGAGGCGTGTCCCATAAATGACAGGTCTGAGCCTCTCCCGAACATTATAAACTTCAACTACTCAGCACTTCTGCATGGCGACGAGTCCGTGACAGAAGGTACTACATCACCTACCAACAACACAACCTCCGATCTAAATGAGATGATGCACAATAAATTTACTCTGGAGAATGACTCTGCCACTGGCGATCTGGACCAGGAACAATCCACCGGTACATTAGAAGCCCAGCAGTTCTTTCACTTTGAGGCAGGTCATGCCTATGGTCATTTGCCGGAGGGATTCCAGTCCCCAGGAGATCGAAGGCTATCGGCTTCCGATTCCGGATTTTTCGATGAACGCGGTGCGAGCGCTCAGCAGTCACCCTTTATGGGAAGCCCCGAAATGTACCTTCAGCCCGAGTGGTCTAGGGTGGGAGAGAGTGACAGACAAGATGCTTGGACCAGCCCTCAGACACGTCTGTTCCACTTGGATTAGGCTACTGTCGTTGAGAAACTAATGTTTTTTTAGTCGCTTCCACAAGTTTCGAAGAAACGTATTGTACTCCCGGATCTAGCGAACCCCTCCGGTTTTTCCCTCCAATTGAGTCTACTTCACATGCCGCTATGCCGCGAAAACTTACGGATGATGCTGTCCAAATAATCATGGTGAAAGTACTACAACCCATGATGGAAAATGAGAATCTTTCAAAATTCTGGCAGATCCTCAGTCAAGCAGTTGACAGGTTGGAAAGAGGCTCTATATCGTCTTTGCGAGATCTTGAGAAGGCTATCGTACGTGAACTCGGCCATGTAAGTAGCGCTCCCTGCATGCAACCGACGTTTCTTACGCGTTTTCAATGGTATAGCAATCGAGGGAGTGCACAGCTGCTTCGTATATCAATTTTTGCTTCGAATTTTTGCAACACAGCCGTCATTTGTGGGACCTACTTAGTGATGACGATCTTCACCGGCCGAATGACCAACCTTATCACAAAGGCTACTTTCCCGATGCAATGCACGAAGTGATAGGAATAGCACAAGTAACGTTTAGAATTCATAGCGATGAATTAAATAGCATAGTGGAGAGCATACAGCGGCCTGTTGCCACTCCAAAAATTGACAGTGCAAGGTATTTTCCTACATTTGTTTGCTTACTTACCTAGTTGGGATGTCTGTAATGAGCGCTATCTAATAATACTGCCTAATTAGGGGCCAATCGAAAGGAGTTGTACCGCACTCTGCAGGAACAAGAACGGGAACGGGAATGCTTAAAAGGCAACAGTCTGAACCACCAGATGCAGGCCGTTCTCGCAAAAAGCCGAAGGTATGCGATAATAATTCAAAGTCAAAAGAATCTCCAGAACGGTCTTCGGCTAGCGCTGCAGCAGTCAACCGCCCCAGTAAGATGCAACCACCTCCACCACCACCACCACCATCGAGCCAAGATACTGGGAGCGCTTCATCCATCTTACATCAAATGTTTTCCACCAATAGTCTACAGCAACACCCCACAACATACTTAACTGCTAGTGTAGCATGCGAAACCGATAATATCAACTTCCCGTTTAGCCCCCCAATTTACGACCCAACTAGTACACCTACATCTGAAATGGACTATCAACAGATCCAACAACCTCAGACTTCAACTGTTTCTCAAGCCATGCAACAGTGCGGCGGCGGGTTGACGCAAAGTTGCTCTACGCCGCATTCTTCCTCGGATTCTCCATCAACTGTAGCGCAGAGCGATGAGTCTGCGTCTCCTGGTTCAGCCCGGCGTAGGCATGTTGGGAGGCAGACTGAAGAATCACATCCCTGTGAGAAGTGCAATAAGCAGTTTCCCCGAGCTTGTGACTTGAAGTGAGTAATCCAGGAACGCTTGATCACCAATTGCTAATTGCATCCATAGGAAGCATCGGAAAACGCATGACCGCCCTTATAAGTGTACTGTATCAAGCTGCAACTATTCCATCATGGGATTCTCTGCTGAGAAGGACCGAGATCGCCACTTTCACGATAAACACGATAAAGATGCACCTAGGCAAAAGTGTCACTATAATTGCAGTTACTCGAGTCCACGAGAGAGCAACGTGAAACAGCACATGGAAAAAGCCCACGGTTATATTTACGTTCGCACCAAAACTGTGCAAAAGTCAAAGTCTCCTGCGACGCCGGCGAAATCCACAACTCGAGGGAATGTGGCACCTCGACGGCCGCGACAAGATCGGCAAACCTCATCATCCCAGCCACCACCGTCTGTAACCTCTAGCGTGCAAAACACGCCAGTGGTAATGGACTCGAAATATCCCTCCAGCGATTCGACTCCGTCTCCGCTTTTCGATATCGACACTTTATCGCCCGAGACCTTGAGAGAGGAGCCCAGTCCAGCGATAGAGTCGGTACAGAGTTTCTTCCCTCCTTTGCCAAAATCACCCAACTCTCTCGCCGTAATTTCACCGAGATTTATCAACCAAACTCTGGATGCACAGCACCAGATGGCGGATACGTTTGAACCCTCCCCCCATCATTCGCTTTTCACGGATCCACCCGGGGCATTGGAAGCAATGAGAATGCAACAGAACAGTGGAGATGAAGTCCCGTCCTATCCTCACATGGACGTGATGCATTGGGGCTTTGGCTCAATCGCCAAGATAGACCCACCGCTAGGGGGAGAGTCACCGGATTCAGACTTTGCCGATAATTTTCTCCGCGATGCGCCCGACTCCATTATGAATCGATTAGGTGCCTCAGCTCCCTTCGACCCTGAATTACCGGTCGTCACAAATTCCGTCTACGATGAATCTCGCGATATGTTCTAGGGTGATGCGAAGCCCGCTCTTAGCATACTCTGCACGATTGTACTATGTGGTGCCTACCTCTCTACAGGATAGAAAAGTTGGGACGTCAAGCCAGATAGCTTGCCGTAATGGTGTTACGCTTACGAATTGATTGCACAACTGTTGGAAATGGTCAATAAAAAATGGCGTATATCCCAAAAGATATTTATACATTTGTGGGTATTGTGGACCCGATTTATGGTATCTCATGCTTCTATGCGTGGTTTGTATAGCGTTGGATTTTTTATAAGCGTTTTGTTTTTTGAGCGAGGTTGGGATGGAGTCTTGGGGTTTTAACTTTCGGTTTCTGTGTTAATGGTCTTTGGGTGTAGGTATCTATTATTATGGAAATGTACTTTGGGATGTGTATTGATCAGGTCCATTGGGCTATCTCCTTTCTTTTTGGATACTGTGGCTATTTCTTGGCTCGGGGTGCATGGGGTTTCATGTAAATCGCTTTTGGTTGTTGAGTGTGTACAAAATTCTCCTCTGCCTTTTCTGGGATGGGATATGCGTGCAATGTACGTTAAATTGATGTATGTAGAATCGCGGGTGATGAATTTGCCTTACTGCGATCGATGGGTCCCGTGTCGTCACCAGCGAGGCTTTTCTTTTCTTTTCTACTCTACTCCAGTTAGCACCGGGCGATGATTTGGTCCCAGAAACGGTCGGTCGGGCGGTAGTAATAATAGTGAAATGCAGTGTGAAGTTGCGAGTATTTATGGGTGAGAATCGGTGCTGCGCTGCTGCGGCTCGAGCTCATTCATGCAATACTGATATATTTGGGGTGAGCATGGCCGAGGAGGGAGAACTTTGGGCTGGGGAAGGAGCAGCGTTGGAACGCGCAAGGTTGCTACTGATTACTATTGATTGATTGATCGATATCTTAGTTCCAAGGTTATTATGATACTTACCCGCGTGGCAAAGGCTAATCTTGCGAGCTGACAGACAGCTGCTACGCACGGGGGACATCTGAGCGTAACTATGCACACTTCAGCCACCGCTGCTTCATGTAGAGAGAACTACTATGAGAGTTTACTGGGTTTAGTAAAGGATTCTCTCGGTCTTTTCTCAGACATTTCACAGTCCTTTCACAGTTCTTTCACAGCCTCTTATCTGCGCCCAAAATCAGCTGTCTAAGATACCTGGACCTTTTAGACATGTCGACAGACTTTTCACAGCGAAACAAGTTTGCAAAGCGAGTTTTGGCCCAAAAATACCGACAACATACCAAGCCTCATACCATAATAAGTACCTTAAGCATTAGCACGACCAACATCCTACTCTAAAGTACTACTATTACTGTGCTTGAGATCCTATCTAGAGTACTCAATAGTAACAGGAACAGGGGATGTGTTTTATATCTCGAGGTCACGATCTGACCGCCACGCTAAGCTTCGAGCAGGTACCAGGGGTATCGCGCGCACGACCGGGTACGGGGAAGTAAGTAACCTTCCATTAATCAGGTCGCCGGGGCGGCAGGGTGCGGATGGCCGGAATTCATATATCGGCCTGTGGATCGTAGCACCTGATTGATGGTGGATGCCATGGGTCCAGATTTTTGGGAGCGTGCGGGGTTGTAACATTCCAAGATGCTTGTGCTTGGATAAGCATTAAGAGGGGAGGTTTAGCCGTTGATGGCAGATGGCGCTGGTTGGCTGTCCCTATCCGCATTTCACACACCTGTTGTCCTCGGACGAAAACAACGCCGGATAGGACAAGTTAGACAAATATTTTTGAGGGTGTGTGCCTCTTTTTTTTTTCCCTCATCTTTCTCATGCTAAAAGTAGCACCCCTAGTTTGCAAAGCTGCAACAAAACATTCCGTCTAAAAGTAGTCTCACGTCGCAACGTAAAGCAAATTCAAAGTTCTGACTTACATTACGCCGCTGCTGGGCGCAAGTAGCTGGTGATGCTCCTTTCATAGAGTGGTTTTCTAAATGTGGAATGAATGGCTGGGATGACGGGTAAACCCGCTTGGGAAAGAGTGGGGTGGACGAGTAAGGGCGGGGAAGCGGGAGCGAATGTCTGTGGAGGGCTATAAATAGAGGACAAGACGGGGAGCCCTAGCCCTAAGTAGGATGAGTGATGGAGCATGCATAACAATTGGCATTTGGGAAGTGTACGAAGAGGTTTTTGGGCTCAGCTCCGTGATGCTGGAGGTAAATTACATCGGAAAGAGGAGCTCAGGATCGGATGTACGATTTAGTCTGTGGGTCTTTGGCTACCGACATTGCTGACGAACGTTTGAACAGATGGGATGGATACTATGGGATGGATGCTTTCGTTGGATCTGTAGTGCAGAGTAAGCTGGCGGTATCGACTAAACTCTCGCGGCAGTGTTGTCATTATCTCGGGTGCAGACAGTCGGATGAATTCTTGGTAAGTGAGCATGTGGTGCTGTACCCAAACCGGGGATATGCACTGTGCCGTGGGCAGCGGATCAATGGACAAATCTAGCTGTTGGATCCATAGTATGATGTATAGCTTGGAGATGAGGTGCATCTTCGGGTGGAGTGCCAGGTCAAATCCATACATAAGTCGCCGTGCGTTAGCCATCCCTCCTGGGGGGCTCCCGCACATATTTCGACGGCGCGGGATCAGTGACACTCACTCAGTACCTCAGATCGACTCTTGTCCGCAGTTACTGTCGTTATCGATTTGAATGCAAAAATCGCGATGGATATTGGGTGCGGTGGTGGGATCGTGGGGGGGTGTTGTACGATTGGGAGAAAGAAAAGTGACTATACGTAATGTGCGAAGGTTGGATACAAGTGGCAGCGAATCAGCGGGCGAGGCTGAAATCGAGACATCTGGGTAGAGTGTTATGTTAGGGGTTGCGCATGCAGGATCCATGTTGCTGTAGTGAGTGCAATGCATACATTGTATGGTTTACCTCACAGACTGCCTTGTCCGTTAATTTCTAGCTGTTTTCACTAAAATTTTCCGTTATGCAACAGATAATCACACCAATCGTCCGTTGACAAAAAGCTGTCACACCAAAGACCCCGTATGAACTACTAGTAACGTTCGATACAGGATGGCTAGCTATGTGGGGGGATCAATGACGATGACTCGGAGACTAGCCCTAGGGGAGGGGACAGCTTGAAAAATATATGTACTGCCACGCAGGATGAAATACCGCAGGGTAGCCGAATTACAGTCCCGATGAAGATCTTATCTGTCGTGGCAACTTCATGCTGGTTGTAAGTGTGAGTGATGGTACATGACCGGGACAAATTTGTCAAGAGTACTTAGAACTCGCCTACACAATGTTGGCTAAGGCAAAGCGGAGAATATCCCTCCAGGTAAAGATACATGCACTCTAGAACCCAAAAATCAATACTAGCATCAAAATTTGAATATTCTAAACCGTATCCTGTTACTCGCACTCGCCGTTTCATGTGAACCACTAGAAGTTTCTTTACTAGAATGATGCTACGGTAATAGAAATAGAGTGTTACTTGTGGAGAACTGTAGTAATGGATCTGAAATATAGCACTATAGAGGCACCCTGCTAAAGATACGGAGTGCCTTTTCTACACCAAATTAAAATGGCATTTAGGCCAAGCTTTTAAAAAGTGGGCAAAATACGAGGTGTCTTGTAATCTTGTCCCGAAGCTACGCACAGAACTGAACAAGACTGAATGTGACAAGAACGTCTCGGTCCGAGCTTGACTCCCGAGATAGAAGTCCGGAGATTTCAGATTGACGAGTGATGGCTTATGAGTCAACGAACGGACAAACGATCTGAGTAGCATAGAATATGCTGTGGGCTTCCCCTTGGGAAATTTCTCTATGTTTAACATAATACTACTTTACGAGGATGTTAAAAATTTCCCTTGATCATAGGATATCACGCGATATTTCAATGTCAAGACTTCTGGTAATGACCTGTCAGTTCTCAAATTCATTCGCACAGGTTTCTGCGGCTATTTTCATAACTCACGTATATTCTTTACATATCTCATTAGCAAATCTCACATTCCCGTTATCTTTCCCCGTTATCGATGCACGTTGCATGAAGAATGAAGTAAAAAAAACGATGCTCACCATCAGATCCTTGATTGTGCACAGCGACAAATTCAATACAATTACAGGCAAAACCCTGGATGCTCAAGCCCTTAATCTATTCGAGACCTTTTGTCTCGCTCCCCTATTCAAATGGAACTGAATCTCCGATTCTCAACAGTGCAGCCGCGACCGCAGGGGAATCTGCCTTGCATTACATAGGAGCACCACCGCCACCACCAACACTATCACCACCACCACCATCATGGTCATATGTGAGTAAATGCAAAAGATATGTTAGGGGTTTAGGTACTGGTGTCATTTAGTCTCAGGATTTTTAAACGCAGTCAGCGATGTTGGTCCACCTGTCGATGGATCTCGGGAATTTTGCCGCTCGCGCATGCGCGTACATGATGGCGAGTGAGCGATCCTACTAGGGGTTCATGCAGAGCTGGTGGGACAACAGCAAGCCTCTAGTTATCTTGAAACGAGGTCTAAAGGCTTCCATTATCTTCAACAGGGGCCCCGTTTCTTTCTTTATTCTACGCTATTGGTCTGTATCGTACGAAGGAAAATTTGAATTTCCTAAACGAGGCCAGGCAGCATCTGATTCAGTTGAAAGGCCAATGATCAGAGGGTCGACAATTAAAGGTCCGCATATTAGTAGAGTGTATTTTACGTATCGATACCAAGAAGTATAAAGTCTTGCATCTGCAAGTCTCGGGGTTTCAGACCGACGAGTTAAAGATGGTGACCGAACCTTGTGTTCTCCAATATGACGTTACTGTTTGCTCTATCTTCGACTTAAACGGTGGTTCATTGACATCAAGTCTCTTCCACCAACCTCCGTCCTTTTAAAAGCAAACGTCATTTGGTACGGTCCAGTTTTCGGCAAACTCAAAAAGACATTAACCATGGATGACTGGACAACTTGTCCACTTTGTCACAAGCTCATTCCTCCCTTTCGCGGCAAGGCGCACATGGCTCAAGAGCACAAAGTTGTGCGTTGCAGGAATCCCGAACATCCTGATAGATTTAGATTGCCCAGATGCTCTCGCATTGCTAGTATTAGTGTTACGAATTTCACCCTTGCTTGCGGGTGTATAAAGCTCAAACCTGATGGGGTGCAGGTAACACTATAAGTATTGAATGTCTGCAGATGGTTAGCTGAAGGAAGTCGGGAGGATGCAAGGAAGTGGGGAATCTGGAAAGGCATTCTACCAAATATCTTCATTCAGATCAAAAGTCAACCCCTGAATAAGAAGTAGGTACTGGAGGGTTGGATTGCTGTTCGTGGTTTGTAGGTTCACAATCTGTAACCCACATTTTGGGTTTCTAGACTGCAGAAGTACTGATTGATCTGATTCTCTACCCAAAGATTGGATGATAGAGCATTTAAGGTAGCTTCTACCGAGTTTCGAACAAAAGGAATGATTTTGCCTTCTACATCAGGACTTCAGATCACAGGGCGGCGATCTTAATTATTGATGCCTGCCCAGTTTGTTGGCCGGTCCCTTACACATCGCAATGGTTTCCATTTGCTGATGAGGATGGTTACACATGTGGCACAGTTTGCTGATACGCAGGTACTGTTCAGTTCTCAGATTTCAGATTGACTCCACACCCTCATGAAGACCGGAAATTACCATATTATTTGGTGTGCCCCAGCAAAACGAATGTGGTTGAGTAACTGACGCACTGGTTCAGATTTCGCAACATGGCGCAGTCACTGCGCCACACAGTTTGGCACAAGCGAGCAACCCCGTTAATTGGTCGGGCGTCAAATCATCGGAATCACATTTCCCGCGCAAAGAAACCTTCCAACCCAGTACTATGATACATGCAGGAGTTGTTGGGATGGCGGTTGCTGGAAAATAGAGCTATATAGTTGGACGTATATTCTAGAGATTTTGGGATCGTTTCAAAATCGACTTCTGGGTTGCACCGACCGAGTGATAACGCATGAATACAGCTGAAACGATAACCAAACAACAAAGAGTATGACGCTGGTATCTATAACAATCCTCCACTAAGTCGCGCCATATTGTGGCATCTTACAATTTATCGTTTAAATTCCCAGACTAGTTTAGCACGCCTGCTAGGTAATATGGCTTTTCTTTGGCAATGCTGCTGCTTTTATCAAATTGCGGTAATAGCCTCGTTTGGAAGGGACATGCAAGTTAGAAAGGTGATATTAAGTACGCTTGGATACGGGAAAATCGTTAGAAACGGTGTTTCCACCGGCCGCCAGGATCAGGGCTGACATTGCCAACATACAGGAAAAACCACGGCGGACGCAGAACGTTAACCTGAAGCGAAACTTGCCTTCCGATCGACTGTGAGGCTTGGAACAGCTGGCTAGGCCCTACCATAACCATTGGTGGCGTTGGAATTCCGTGGCATTCTATGCCATGGTAGATCCATCTTTATTACATCGCAGCAGCTCCCACCGAAGGTTATACATAATCTACGAGGATATCCTTTAGCATACTCTCTTAGGCCATTTTCCAATGTAAATCTTGTTGCGGTTTGCGTACACAAAGCGCAAAGATAGTCATTCATTGATGAGCACACCTCCGACCACCTTGCACCAGGTACCTGCTTGAGGCTCATATTTGTCCACAAGCTTAGCTACTCACACTTGGGTTACAATACAATGGTTACGGGTCGTTCAAATTAGATACACTACAGTATTACAGTATTCGGTATTGGTGTGGCGGCAGGCAGCAGTGAGGTCGGCGGTGTTGACGGGCTTTCAGCCCCTGGGGAAAAACTTACAGTTCAGTTCTTCGATCGTTATCCATTTCTCCTACTCCCATGAGCCAATACGCCAGCCCTCGGAGGCAGACCCTCTTCGTGATAACGTTCCGACTCTTCAAAGGTAACACAAATGAGCGACAGATGGGCGTAGGAGTATCTTCGCCTAACAGGATATCCTGTCACAGCAGGCTCTTCAACAATCCACCTTCATACAATGCCCGACAAGAGCAACCTCCAAGTCTTAGCTACCATCACGAAACAACAGACCTGGGTTCTATTTTGCCGTCTTTTTGTATCTGGCGGCAGCTAGCCATCACTTCCTTGGAAGCGGAGCCCCCGGATCCTCCTCTGGAGATGGTACTGACACTTTCTCTCCAGACGTCTAGACGCAATACCAGGAGTCCACCTTTTACACTTCTTCAAAATCCGGTGGATTGATTTAATCCAGACATACAGCAGAGCAGGAATCCGTATTCCGCTTGAGAAACGATCCTTCGGCCATAAATACCCTTCCCCGAGCATCAGACCGCAGAACGAGATCAACACGTCGCGTGTTTTTATCTACCCTTCAGAGCTCTGAACTAATAAATGTCAATAGGGTTGTTTCCCCTGCTCACCCAGATTATTGAGGTCTTATTTGATGAATTAGGTAGCTGGATAGGACGAGACTCCTCGGTAAAAGTCCTGGTACTTCTCGTCACGATCTGCTTTTCCGCTTCCGGTGTCACGAACTCCAACGAAGTTTGTACGCGTATTCATGGTGGATGGCAAGATTCCGACTTTCTAAGACGTTCTGTTCCTATTTGGAATACTCTCTAGAACTCCGACGAACCGGCGCCCGGTGGTTGGTGGACGAATGAAATACAGTGGCCTCTTCGCGATACTTGATCAACTACTAATACCCACATATCTTCTGTTTATTACCGAATCACTCACGCTTTAGGCTATCAAACTGCTAGGATCGAGTGCTCATGAACTTCCTGGAACTCCAGTCTCCGACTAGATAGGACGGATCTGCAAACAGTTCTTAGTTAATTGGACAATTTGCATTGGTTAATTAGTTAATTAATGTGTTATAACTACTACATTGATAGATCTAGTGCTAATGGATGAGTAGATGATGCGAGTGTTTGAGATTTGGAAATATCTTTGTACGTACCTGTTCTGCTCCACGTATTGTGAATGAATAGCATTCTTGCTGCTACTACTGACTATGACTATAGGCACGAACTGATCAAGCGTATACCTTTCCTCGAGCATCTACTATACCGGCAGATTAGGTTGGACGGCACCTCCTGCTGACAAAGAATTTCCATGAAAACCCTTTGCTGGCTACATTTCGGTGGTTGGAAATGCTTCTGGGAAGAGTGTGCGTGATGGTTATTGACTATAGTGTTTAGGGGAGAAAGAAACGGGAGAGCCTAGAGTGGCGTGATGAAGTTCGAAAAGAGCAGCTACAATGATGAGTGTGAAGGATGGACCGGTAGTAAAACTACCTTCGGTATTATTGGGAGGAAATACACTCGATGCTGATAATTTCTGGGTATGGAACAGCGAAGACTGATGCCAACATGTACAAAACCACGATTTCTTTGGGACGGTACCCCTTTCTGACTGCTTATGTCCCAACCCCATCTGCCAGTGCAGTACTATTACATACACTGACTGTTGGCATTTTTCCATCCCTTGGAATAACGCGTACCCTGATACCTTACAATACAAACCCGGCCGCGGAGGGTAGCATCAAATCCTCATCGTTGTATCTACCTCGCTCGGAATAGCGACTACGTCGACCAGCAGACAGATTACAGACACGTATGACATGCACAAGACATACTCCAGCATTGAATCGATCTGTTTTAGTCTTGCACCTAGTCTTGCACCTAGTCTTGCACCTAGTCTTGCACCTAGTCTTGACCATGACTTCGTCGGATGAGCAGCTCAGTCATCCAGATTTCTGTCTTATGCTGTACGGCACTATAATTTCGGCGGTATTAAAACAAGCTTACACTTATTTGAAGATGTTTTACTAATTTTAATGCAATGTACTAAGGCTCTTGGGACGCGACGTCTAGCGGTATTGGAATACGGCATGCAATTCACTTCTTTCTCTGAGGTTGTTCAGCTTATCATGGTAGAGTTTGGAAATTAGTTTTCTAGTGCTCTGCATTCTACCTGAGCATAGACTCGTAGGTTTAAGGTGCTCTCGTACCTAAACTTTCTTGCCTCGCTCGACCAAAAGCTGAAAGTCTAGTATACCAGAGGAAGTTTGAGGCAGACGGCTACATATTCGAGACTTTCAATCAAAAAACATGGCGTGGACGTATGGAAACAGCATTGTCTTCCGGTTTTATGCTGCTGCCGCGATTGAAACACCGTCGAGGTTGAAATGGGATTGCATATCCAGATCCCCGTTGGGCGCCGTAACTAGCAGGGCTTCTCTCATGCATGGATTCTTCCGATGTGAATAATGTGCTTGGCTAGCCTCCGGAAGTTCGAACGTCTCTGATGTTGACATTGGGTTGATGTCCATCGTCGGGTCGTGTATCTTTCTCTTCACTGATGTTTGCTACTGTACAATTCGCTAACAGCTACAGATTTTGCATTCTCTTAGTGTGTATCTACCTCAACGTATACGCTTCACAGCCTTTCGAAAATCAACCCATACCTAAACTGAATCCTGCATTGTACTCAAGCCATCTCGAACCTACACAACTCATGATCGATTCTTTCACCAGAGCCTCAAAAGTAGCCTTTCATATTTGGTTCGCCTTCCACACAGCACAGCAGTCCTAGCTAGCGTAACTTGTCTCAACTATGTCATCAATTGCACAACAATATCTAACTAGCGATCGATCTTTAACTCTACGCTAAGCCCTAGCAATATTATTGTCAGCATCCACTCTGATCACCGGGCCCGGGCCAAGGTCCGATGCATTTCTATTCAACCACATTTGGTTCAAGCAAACAGGGAAGGAAACCGGAACACGATAGGACAAAAACTTTCTGGTTGTCTTGCAAGTTTGGGAAAATTTCCTCTGCCTTTTGTGGCGTTTGGTGAGGTCTGACAGAGTGAATTCGAAACGGTTCAAGTTTGAGTTCAAATTAGATGGTTGACGCGCCGTCAGGATTAGGTGTACAGCTGCTGCAAAGACTACATAGCAAAATGAAAATATGTAAGTATTTAGTTCCCCTAGGCAGACTGTGGGCCCCATATTATTTTTCATGCTGTTATAAGTTCTTAGAGCACAGGATTATATTTATTTTACGATTGTACCTTCTGGGTAGTGGGTATGTATGGTTGGGCGAGGGTTCTCGATCTATCAAAAAGTTTCACAACGTTGAGGTCACTTTTAGGACGCTAGGCCATCTTCCATACACAAAAACCGCCACATATCTAAATCTACCTCCACTCAAGAACACGCCTCCCCGATACCTTTGGAAGGTTCATTATTTTTCGAGCATTTTAGGAGAATTCTCGAAATCGAACGGTATGTTGCGCTACGCGTACGCCTATGGCCAACGCACCAAACCGGATCCAATTTTGCCAGACAGGCCTCAGTTTTCGTTCTCAAGAAAATCTTCCCATACAAACCAAAGCGCGACCCAATTGAAAGTATCGTCATGATGGGCACCCGCTGTCCGAATTCCGAGACCAGGTTAACGTTGGGGATGGATAACCTCCAGATTGGCTCGACATGGGATGTCGTCTCTAGGGAGTATGCATGTAATGAGACGTCATATATGGATCTGGCATGGCTTTTAGGTACATATCGTCGCTAGTCATGCAGCTAATTGGCCCGATTATGGCTATTTGTGGGTACCGGTGTGGAAATGGAGGGGGTGATGTACATATGTCTTAAAACACAGCGCTGCAGTTAAAGACCTCTCTATTGAGGTTGAACGTTGGAAACGTCCCTCTTAGGCTTCATTGAGTTCAGCTGTACAGGAATCCTACTTATATTACCTGCCGCTCAACGACTCTACCTAGGTAGCTTGGTCTTGGTACTAGCTAACCTCAAATACGATAATGAATATTAGCCGGTTTTGGCCTAGCTCATCGTTACCTTAAATCCCGTGTATGAATGCTCAGTGAACCTCGAGCAAGGCTGTAGAGATTCGGAAAAGCATAACAAATGATACTAAGCGCTATATTTAGCTTGTCTCATGTTTTTCACTGGAAAATTTATCGGGGGGATTGGCAACATTTAACAATATACGTCGAGTCTTGAACTGAGCGGCTGAAACAATCATCAGAATAAGTAGGTTGTCGACAACCGATGAACCGTATGTACCACGACGCCACCCGGGCATCGGGAGTTGCAGTTCGCTGTTCGAAAATTGGTACTGGATTCCCGAGAAAAAAAAAGCGGTGCTAATTCACTGGCAGCAAACACGCCACCCCCATAAAAAAAGCTGCAGCTGCAAAAATGTCCTGATCGTGAATTGGCAGCAGCCACTGACACCCACCATCGCTTTCACAATGAAATGTACTATGACCACTATCGACCGGCGAGCTATTACTACTCCTTCGCACGAAATGAATTGCGAACAACGAAGGGGATTCAGTGCAAACAAGGAGCATTTACCAACAAAAGGCTGCATAATGCTGTCGGTAAGTATGTATGCAAGCCTACGCTGTTCGCCAAACCCTGGTCCAAGATGCACCAATAGGGTATCGCGCATCCTTCAAAGTCGCCAATATTGCAATCGTACATGTTAGTACTCAAAAAAACTCTTCGCGAACGACAGCGACAGCGGCAACTACTGCCCAACGTTAACGCGCACTCAGTAATGCCTAACAATTAATACAGAAACTCACTCTATACTTAAACAGGCATTACTTATCTGCGACACCAGTAATTGCAGCCTTGGCAAAACGACAAAGTCTATCGTTGCATCATGCAGCCTTAGCAACACCCAGCTACGTTGAGACGCTCTCTGAACCCGAAAACGTGCCAGCCTGAGTTCCTGGTTCAAAAAATTGATTTGGACGGACACAACCTTGATCCACTCCAGGAGCCTTGATTTGCGTACTGTCCGACCTCGGCCGACCTTTCCGGAACTGCAGCCTGATACCTACTTCAATGCGTTGATGCATCATGGCCAAGGCTATAGGGTTAAGGTTGACAGGCAAAGAGATGAGCGTGATGACACGTATTCTTATCTTTACGCAGTAGGAGGGTTGATTAAATGCTTAAAGGACAATTGGTAGATGTACGAGAACGTTCGAACTTGCCCAGTAAATTGCTTCCATTATACCTAAAGCTAACGATGACTGACAAACACGAAAAAAGTACTGACGTTAAAAACGACAAATATACCAAAACTTTTGATCGTCCATCTACCTACTGTACTAGCAATAAAAAAAAACCCATTAAGTCCACCAATCCCCGAACCCCCCTCGCCACCCCTTTCCCGGCGCAATCGCCACGTCCCCCCGGCAATCAGTGCCATGAGATTTCCTCCTCATCCGGATCTTCATCGTCTATTTCTTCATCTCCGACTGTGGGAATATTATAGGGACTAATTCAGGTATTCAGTCAGCTCCTTCCGATAATTTCGATGGATTCTGCAATAACTACCTCCATGTTAAAGGGCTATGATGATAACCCGAAAGGCTAGGATCAACGTTAAAGTCTTGGAAAGACCTTTTGTTTTGCGGGTTCCCCGAGTTTGGGGAAGTTGCAGGCGGTGGGGAGGGAGTAACCGGTGCAATCGGTTGAACAAGTGTGCCCCCTCCGTTAAAATTGAGTTGTGGGTCCGGGGAATGCGACGAGTGCGGAGTCTCCCTCGGGCCTCCTGAGGTCTGTCGCATCCGCCTTCGGATGTGACCTGCATATGAGTTAGACACTGCCGTGACTCTTGTGACAAACAAGTAGTTTCTGGACTTTTGGGTCTGACCTAGTTGCTGATTTGCCCTCTGGATTGCTTCAACCGCTACATCGAGGAGTTGCTGGTTATTTAGCGGGTACAAATTTTTTACAACCCCATTCAACACTTCGAGCTCTTGATCTGTTATTGCTGATTGAGCCGGGTTTTGGGGTGCGGAGGCGGGGATTTGGCTAGACCCTGCTGCTCCTTCGGTGACTTTGCGACATCTACACTGACTCAATCCCTTTTTTTGACGCGCACAGAGGCGGCATTCTGAGCACACAAAGGGCTGCTGTACGAGCCCTTCAGCATGTGCCTTTACAAGATGTTCTCTGAGGGTTCAATTAATATCACGCCCTAATAGTTGAATTAGATATGTAGGGTCGTGCCTACCGCATTTTCCAAGGTGTCCCAACCGACTTTCCACAGACCTCTCCTCCACTGCCAACTGGCCAAGAGCAGCTAAGCTCACAGTTTCCAATGGTAACCTGGACGTTACCGTGCTTTCCGCGTCTCGTGAATTCTGTCATTGTATTTTTGTGTTCTTGGTGTCGAATAGGAAAGGTAGATGGAGAAGAAGGAGTGCTCGAACTCGGTGATGAAGCCCATCGATTTCGTCCGGACTTAGGCATTTATAGAGAAGGAGGAGACACCTGAGCTCTGGGGGTCGTGTTCAGTTGACAGAAGGTAGACACGAGGAAGGTCAGCCACCAACCCATTGATTGGGAGGCGAGAATATCGAATGTGCGTTTGTAGATGTCGGAAGCTGCACAGCAACACTGCATAAAGGCCTGAGCGTTGTAGATACGTGTTGTGAGTTCAAAGGAGCTAACGGAAATGGGTGATCATGACAGCAGATGAGGCCGGAACCGGAGCCACCAACTCCAGGGGGTCAATTCATGGTAGCGAGACAAACGAATGTTGGGCTTCGTAGTTACCATGGTTGATGGTGTCTAGCTACATATGTCGCGAGTAGGGACCTTTGTGAGTCTCAAATTGGCTAGATTTGACTGTTATCTTTCAGAACGTAGGTAGATTTGGTTGCAAAAGTTGGGCTAATAATCGACGATGTTGGACAAGGCTCTCTGAAGCTGGGTTCTCTGCAGGATGTGTTGGAAGCATGAACTTGCACGGATCGTGAGCATGAGGTTGTTGACAGTTCGTTGTAACAGTATAAGTGGTGCTGGCGAGGGTTACTGGGATTGAATCCGTTAGAGTTCAGGGAAAATCGGTAATTATCGGGCCCTCCTATATTTGAAAATTCCGCAATAGCTTGCTAGGAATACTTGGCAGTTGGATTCCAGCCCCATAGAAGACGAGGCTGGCTAAATTACCAACAACCTATGGGTGCAGATTTGGAACGGAATTCCAGAACAGATGTCTCGTCGAAAAGTCCCTTGTGGATCGATTGTGACCTTGATATCTAATGCGGGTTGACGTCGACAGTCGTTGATCTATATGGTCCCACCAACAATTTGCATGCATCTGATGCTGTCGAGTCTTCTGAAGGTCCGGTAGCTGGTTGGATGGGCGCACAGTGAAGCTGGCACAGGGCTAGGAAGCCGGGTTTATTTGGACGGAAGGAATCAACTACCCATGGGGTCAGCCTGCACTCGAATGCCAACCTTGCCACCCAAAAGTGTGTGGGACCATGTTTGACCTACTATTCCTGGGACGTGGTGTACGCTTCGAGGCCATAATGTTTGACGAGACGCGGGTACCTATTTCGAGCTGCGCAACTAGCTGCGGCGCTTAATATCTGGCAACGGCGAGCCCTCAAGGTGTTTAGAGGAAGTTGCCGTTTGCGTTGGGGTTAAGAGCAAACTCTCAAGAAGTTCTGATGTAATTGTGGAACTGGGATTATGGGTGTAGGTTTTGGTGTGTGTGGGGTTGCAATTGATCCTTCGGATCTAATATGTACAGTGTGTGCGCGCCGCAATCTCACTGCAGCCTACCAATGAGTGGGAAAATAAAACATTCATGCTCACCCCTTTATTTACACTGGTATTACTTAGCTTTGTAACTTTGGCTGTTCGCCGTCCGATTCTTGAATGGCTTCGCGTATATTTCCCTCTGGGGGCTCATGATCATAGAGAGACTTCATCAAAATCAACAGCTATGCTAGGCAGGTATGATCTCTCCGGGCAGTAAGTTCGTAGACAAGCGAAGACAGCGTAACGTAGTTGTTCGGGTGATGTCTGGTGGCCATGATTAATCACTATATTTCATCCACTTCCTCATTACATCTTTCGAATTCAGTCATATTAAGCAGTGTAAGTAGTGTCATAACTTGTTGATACGGAAAGTTCTTCCTCCTAGTAGCACCCACCCCCCCAAAAGCCTCAAATCAGGCGCAGAGTTTTCACTTAACCCTACAGCCTTACCTATATACCATCAGGTCATATTTTCTGCATTTCTGCAAAAGATCCCCTTTACACCCCCTTCCATCCATCGAATATGCTTGTGTTCTGTGATAGTCTAGCATTCCACGTCGACAATGCAGCCGCTCCGGCGCAAGGTGAATACTCGAATTCAGTCACTGCCTATTAGGCCTATAGGGTGGTGAAGAAGCCCTTCAGCAGTGACAACCGGCTAGAGTCACACCATCATCGCCGGAGGCTCAGGGAGCTCCATCCTTGACTATCTCTGGTACCTTCACAAGGTGTGTTTTCCCTTTGCCTCTCTTCGAAGCTTCTCACTACCGCCACTACTTTTATTGGAACGAGAGTCGCATAAGAGTTGATTGTATTGCCTAGGAACTACAATCGGTACTCGGCCGATTATAACGCGATGTACTCTTCAATCGTTTTACATTCGATGACACCTGCATATACATAGGTACGTACGTATCACCGGAGCCCGCGGAGAAACAACTAAGACACGCCCTATTGCACATATGCCCGAAGACCAGAAGGATAGTATTGGGAGAATGAAGGAAGGAATTGCGAGGTAGTGACGCTGTTGAGAGAAGTATGTACTGGCAGGCCACAGTGGGATTCCGCCGCGGGCTAACAGATTGCAGTCGGTAGCATCGACAGACTGGTGACGATAACTTCTCTTGGATCATGAATCGCCTCTCGTTTGGCTCCTTAAACTCGAGAAAGACTGTATGTGCTAGGGTTATTATATCGCGAGTCAAATTTAAATAGTGACTTCTTACGACTCAAAAGCCGCGATTCTCTCCCTAACAGCAGAAGGTATCGCAGTCGAACTCGCGAACATCGAACTGGACGCCCAAAATTCTACCACCTCGATTTCACCGGCAGTGGCACCGACCTGCTTGAATGTGAGCTAAGCTGCTTCACAACTCCGAGGTGCACACATTCCTGGTTAACACCTTCGGAGCAGATTGCATTTTACCGTTCACAGCCCCCCTCCCCAATCGCCGAAAACCTCGATACCTCCTGATTCATTCGGTCCTCTCACTACCATCACGGCAGACATTTCTGAGAGGTTTCCATAAGATTCTAACGAACATCGCACCCGATAACATCCGCCTTCAGCCATAATTTTACTAAAGTCGTGCGTGCTATCGTCAAAGTAGTACGAGAACGTTGATATTAACTTCAAGGCGTTTAATGAGAGGTAGCTAGCCTATACGCTAGTCTGAAAGCCAGTAGAGGTGGCTCTGTCAAAACTCTCCCAGAGATGCAGCATTAGACACATTCGCAAACGTCTGAGAGGTTTTTGCAAAACTTTTAGAAATGCCCATCGCAACGCATCGACGCAGGTTACCCCGTTCTTGCCACCGCGGCAGCTAGGGGTTCCATCTGGCAAACCAGTACTGACAGACGTTTTAGTCTATAGTTCAAATCTCGGGCTCTCGTCTTGTCGATATTATCCCGATCTCGCCTCTCGCATCAGCCCCAGGTTCGTAACATCGCGATTTTCATTCTTTCCGGAATCTTCAGATGCACGTCAACCTATCTCGGTTCTGGCATCAACTCCATCACCGACTTTCAGAGAGGTATCGTACTCTCTGCCACTAACCGTGTTAAAATATACTGTATTTCAAGCTTCCGCAAGCTACGATCCGCGTGTCCTCCTTCTAACCTTGCGCCCCAACTTCATCAACGATACGAAGGATCTCATTCGCAGCTACATATTCTTATCCAGTCTCACGGGCGGGGGCAATATTTAGGTTCTTCGAAACCCCTGAGGTGTCCCAGCGGTTTAGCCCGAAGCATGATGACAACTGGTAAGTGTACCCAGGTCCGACGGATTTGAGATTGCTTAAACGAAACACAGCTAATCACTCTTCTAGTGCGATCACGACGAGCTCCTGATCCCGACAACCTAAACGCTCAAGCAAGCAATGGTGCGAGAAACCTATTGTCCAGAATTAATATGGCCGCTTCCAGCTCTTTCAAAGGATTATTTGGATTACAAATACCTTTAGTCTTGCCTATCCAATTAACTAGGAGTCAAAAGCTGGACCGCTGGCTATGGAACAGCACTGGGTGATTATACTAGACATGCCGATGCCTCTATGAGTAAGAGAAAAGGGTGGGTGCCCGTGTCCTTTTATAATGGAGCGAAACAATAAGTCTGGCCACTGTTTTTGCGTTGTTTTTACTTGGTAATAGGAGTTTATTGGTTTGTTGAAAGAGGTGCTTTCCATGAGTGTATACGTATCAATGCTGATGATATTAGAAATTTGAGACCCTACACCAGTATAAGTATATCGACCACGTCACACCGATACGCCACATAAACAACGACACCCATCAACTGCAGATTCATATGGCTCCAGCAGTTTTCTTAGCGGCCATTCGGGTGACATGCAGCGTTGCGTAAGACTTGCTCGACTTCACACACTGACTCATATTGTGCCATGTGCCACAAGAGTGACGTCCCGTGAACGATACCTTCCTATTTGCAAATTTCAACTCTTCTACTATCGCGCCCCCGGAGTTGGATATTAAGGGCATTTTGGAAGCCTTGCTTGCTATATACAATGTCCAGCAGATTCAGTAGGTGCTGGGCATACCGATCTACAACACCGAACACGCTGGTTCTGAATTGCAGCAACATAATTCTGGTATTTCCCCACAGTTGATTCGAAGTCCTTGGCAAGATTTCCTTAGAATGACTAGCACAGATTGGTGTATTTATACTGATGCAATTGGCGGGATGGCCGGGTATGTACTCCTGTTGGCCAAGGAAGGTTATTTGTGTGCCGGACCAATGAGCACGCATGCAATCGCTGCGGGAGGAATTGTACTGGCCCAAACCCGTGCTCACTGTTACCTCGCATCTCTGGTCCACGAGGGAAGGTCAGCAGTGGCCAACACGTCATTTCAATCAACCTCAGGCGATTTCCATCTTCGATGAGCACCTAGATACGTCCGAATTCAAGCTGAGATTAATTTCTGTCTTTGCTATCTGAATTGTTCACTGGACTAGGTGGAGATACTAATTGATGACTGAGCACCTGACAAATAGAAAGGATCTGTGAAGTATTGGGGATGACTTCATCTTACTTGCGGCTTAGCTTTGACAATTATCATGGCGGGCGGATATAACTATACCCCGGTACGTATACGTACCCTCCATGCAAACGAAATACCTACCCCGGCCGCGGACGTCAACCAGTTAACGGTGCGGGTAGTGAAGGTTGGATAAAAGAACGTTAGAGACGATTGAAGCTTGTATCCTTCGCTCAAAGATTGTCGATTGCGAATGTTCGACATAGATCACTTGGTGTTGGATAATATAATATAATATAATATAATATAATATACAATATATATAATAAAATATAAATTGCAAATATATATAAGACGACAATTCGAATAATACATCTGCTGCCTCTTGCAAAGAGGCAACATTTTGAGTGCTTACGATATTTTAAGTGAAAGTATTCGCGTACCCAGCTGCACTGACCAAGCAAAAGAGCCGCATCACATGACCTTGTCCAGCACTACCACTGATACGGTGCCATTCTTCTCCTACAATCCAAAAATCCTAGTCCAAAAAAGGGGCTTAATATCTTTTTAATTTAGTATAGCAAAAGCATCTCTAGTATCATCGACGAGGTACCTTTATAAGGCTACATTTCAGGGTCCTTTAGAGACAGATGACTGGTTAATTACCAAGAAAAGAAGGCAAATACCCATATAGACAGTACCATATTATTCCATTAAGAGAATCGACGGCACCCTCCCCTGGCAGCGGGTGAAGTTTTCCAGAATTCTGTCCACCTTACTCTTGAAACCGGTTAACCATTCTTCCTGCCTCAGATAGCGTCACCTCCTCCATTTATAGTACCTCTACTACCAAGAAAAGTGACGGCAGTTCTTTATGACTGAGATGTATGTAGAGTACTACTTAGTGCAGCCGCTTGCAAGTGTTCAGGGTTGGACCGCATTAATGCACATTGCTCCATCAATCAGTATTTAATTCGAGAAAGCCGAAAGACGCTGCTACATATGTAACCAGGCCCAGCGCTCCACGGCCCGCAGCCGTGGCTAGGCAAGCGAGCAATCTATTAAGTAGACTAGCGAGTGAGGCGAGATTTTGGTAACTAAACGAGAAAAGTATCAATTTGAATTAAAAACAGCTAGCCGAGAGTAAGTTCTAACCAAGTCAGGCAAGAGAGGAAACATCATGGTGTAACGAAAACAACTATCGATGCAACAACTTCCTGAACATAGCCACTCTTAACCGACTTCATGTAACCTGTACTTTTTTTCTCCTGCTTGTCTCCGCTATGCCTGCTATCTTCGGTCAACACAAGATGTAGTCCGTATGTCATTTGTAATCATGAACTGCCAATCGTACTTTAACTCGCTAGTATACGGCAGCTCCGGGCGTTGGGTATCTGATAGGAATAGGATCCATGTTTCAGACCGGTGCCCTAGAGGACATTAAGCCCGGGTTCATGAAAAAAGTACGCGTATACGTTGCTACAAGTTAACATTACTTTCAATAGCCAACTCAACAGTCTGCAGCTCAATCACATTTGAAACCATGGTCACTACTAGGATCCCTCTCTAAACCTGCAACTCTCACTTGTAGTTGAAACTCTCACATGTAGTTGAAATTCCACTTGCTAGCGTCTTTATGCACTGTGGAGAGCATGATGCTTGGGCGGCCTACGTAGCTACCAGGTGTCCTTTTTTTTTTCTTACCGGGTTGCTGTGATACCTTCTATTGTGACGTTAAGGGCCCGTAACGCTTGAGGTTGGGATCTTTCCTACCAAGCAAGATTGATGCAATAGAAGGTGAGAAGTGGGGTTACGTTCTGGTGGATTCAATCAACAGAGGAATAAGATTCCGGTCCGTTTTTCGTTTGTCCGCTGCTCATGTCCTCATAAAACAGCTATTCCGAGTCTCAAGTGCGGTGTGACGGGGGAGCTTACGGATCCAGGAGCCTCGCTGTGACTGACGAAAACTCTGTCTCACCTACCATGCCGAGCTCTGTAGCTCGCTACTTCAGACTGGCGCTCGCTAGATTGCTATTGCACAATCTTCTCCGCACTGCTGTCCGCATCTATTCTTTTGTCCCTCTGAATCTTGGCACCGGCGATGAAACGACTTCATTCCGCACCACGCACAAGTCGAACCCACTGTCTTGCTCCAAGAATAACTACTCTTGAATAGCCAGGAACCTGGACTGAAACAATTCCATTAGAAGCAGTTCCACCTTGCAGGAGTTCCATGGGCGGCCGACCAATACAATCAATCATCGTTCCGCTTCACCGACAGCATGCGGGATTTTCCGCCCCAACAGCTGCCCTCGCTTTGTTTTTCTGAAGTACACATACTGGCAGCTCGTATCTGTACAAATGCAGCGTTATGCCCGGAGAAAAAACCGAGTCAATTGTTGGTAGTGGGGGCTAGTATCGGAGTAGAGCACTGACCATCCCGCAGTTCCACGTGGTAACCACGAGCAACTTTAAATTAGCAGGGAACACTCAAACCTGGGGTTGTACGTCGAATATTGCAGGGCTGCTCCCGACAGTCCGGGGCTATCTTGCTTTCTTTAGAACATCTACTTCGTCGGCTTCAGCTAGGAGTCAGACGCGGCTGGGGATCAACATCTTTGGTATGCATCATGTACATGTAGCACAACAATATGGGAGCTAGATTCCCTAGGGAGCGACGGGGTTAAACCTGCTGTAGAGACACGTTGGCATATAGATTTGAACTGGGTAGAATAGAAATTTTGAGATGGTACATGATTGGACAGACATCGGAGAGCGGGGAAACGCTGAAACCTGAAAACCCAATGACTATCCGAGTCCCAACAAAAGAAAACAAACCCGGCTCAACCTCCCGATCCTTTCTCCAAGCTAACGCTAGACGTACCAGCCGAAACCTTATGAACGTGAAAATAATACTACCCCTTCATCATCTTTACCCTGCCCTAAATACCGTTCTAGCGTTGTTCCGGTAGCCGAAGCAGTAGCTGGTGGAGGTGGCTTTGGTGTAGTTGCCGATGCTACCGCGCAGCATAAGGATGTTGTATATGTATCAAGGATTTCGAGGCGTTGAGTAGTCTGGGATGATGTCGAGGTAGACGAAGACATTGCGATTGTTGAGATGTAGTTTCCTGGGAAGAAATGAGGCGTTAGTATGATCCAGAGGAGAAAAAGTCCTCGACATACAGAATCGCTTGAGGTGCGTCAACGTTGTCTGGATGGGATGGACAAAGATATCGTGGATCAATGTTCTTGAAATATGGGGTCAGTCAACTCTCGTACCAATTGAAAGACTAATATTGAAAGCTCACGGATATAGTATGGATTGGGATGCTGTTGATGGAAGAATGAGAACAACGATGATCATCGAGGCGGGGGACATTTTATCTGCAATACTCAAGTTTAGAAAATTTGTTGATGCGCTCAAGCGGCAAGTGAAAATGACATTGATTGGCCAATTGGCACAACTGGACTTCCGACGTTGGTCGAACTTAAGCCCAGACGCACTTATTTTTGGTCGCTTTGGCTGTGGGAACGCGCACGAGTCGAATCTGTACCCCGGCTTGATTGTGAGCTGACCGGCTCGGGCGAGGGTCTGAAACCTTTAGCCGGACTCGAGTGTGTGGTTATCTGTGTATTGTTGTCTGTATGTATACTGCACCATCAGGCATATCTATCAATACCAGCCTCTGAAGCAGAGTCTAAACTAGTTGCAATAGCTGCAGCGATATCGAACTCACTCTAGATCCGCTCCAATTCCTAATCCACAGTCTGAAGTTTCTCCTAGTCCGCAAGTCGAAGAGCTTTAAGCGCGCTAGAACGAAAGATCTACCAGTTTGAGCTGGCATGGTTCGACTCAGATAAGGCAAGACGCTAACTCTGGTGTATTTTCTATATCTATGTATCACTTCCTAACGATTCATCCCGCGGCCGTCCGGGCAAGACATTGCCTGACCCCAGGCTTTCACCCGCTCAAGGCCAAGGAAGAATATTATTGGACTAATGCCAGGATGGCCCTATGGTCTCCACTACTATCGTAGGATTGATTGGAACATGTGGGGGTGGTACTTTTGGGAAGGGACGGAGGCCAGTTGGGGAGTCAGGAGAACGCCTAAAGATCCACCCTCCATGCATGGGAGATACTGGCACGCTCTCGTTTGGTAGTTCAATTTCATGGTAGTATTAAATCTTGAGGAGTGCTGACAAACAATTCAGGCATACCATAATTCAGTCCTAATACTGCGGAGGTCTTGCCAGGTGTGTCCGAGGACATTTACGTCTCCACTACACATCGGCGACGAGCAGGCACATCGGAATCTCGGGGATATCGGTCCCCGGACGGCGACGATGGCATCGAATCTGCCCTACCTAGGTCGCGATAGTGGTCCCGCGAAGGCACCGGGGTTGGATTCCTCAGCTGCATTCGCGCACACACTAGACTAGAAATACTCGAGTCGAGTTCCTAAATGGGCTCGTCCGGTTAAACCTAATAGTGAAGCCGTTGGATCGAACTGACTCGTCTCGTGCGCCTACTAGAGCTGATCGATCAGTTGCATTATCAGACCGATTGGGTCTATACAATCAAATTCCCAAATCACGAAGGTCAAGCTCGAAGCCGATCCCATGCTTTAAGCTTAATGACACTATGTATACTGAACTTCGAGTATGGCAACGACGTTAGTCAAATTCGTCCCTGACCTCCCGTTTGTATCTAATTCGATAGAGCACAATCGATCTTCCCTTCGCTTCATTTTGGAGCTGTTACTATTAGTGTCTATAGAACTATGGTGAATGAGATCGGGTCGATCGGCATCCGAAGTACCTCTGTTCTGGTTGGGGTATGGCTCATCTACAGAAAAATCGTATTGCCGTGTTGAGTGAGACCTTCTGACCAGCTGACCGTTTTGCAGAGTGAGATTGACAGCGGTAGCCCTACGATATCTACTGCCTTGTTGTGCAAGCGCACGCCAAGTTTCACCTAAATCCACTTTTCTTAATTTAGGCTTTAAAGCTTTCCAAAAAGTCGGGATCCCCGGGATCATTAACGGTCACTCGCGGATTATACCATTGGCTCATCACGTAAGATTCTCTAAATTTGGGATTACTCCAGCTAAGGTCAATAATGCTTTCCCATATGACGTCGGCGAGGGTGTTCGCAATTCGGAAATAATCTCTTAACACGCCGCGCGGCTTATCCGTGGATCCACCAGTCAACAAGGTAGTAACTGGTGACGCCGACCACAATGCCATGGACAAGGCAATTCTGTACGTCAGATATTGTGGGATGGGGGCCTTTGAAGTACTAAACAGCCTACTTGACTTAAGTCAACAAAAAGGCGATAGTTGTATGATACTCTCCGCTTGCTGCTTATTTGAATTCTTAATTGTTTCATGGATTCAACAGATTGTGGGACCAGAGTACTGAAAGAGGTTCCCGTAAGGTGCTTATGTACATGTACTAGGTAAGCACGCTTCCCAGCTCCGAGTTTCCTAATTAAAGACGCAGAGACTCGCTAAATATTGCGCATGCGCACCGAACTGGCACACAGTTCCTTCTTGGTATAAAAATTTTGGAGCCGAGATTGGGGTATCGGTTGAGACCGAGAAAGATGTCGTATAGCGAATTGAAACCAACCTACACATTTTGAGCCGAGAGTGTGACTCGGGATCAGGCTCAATGCGTATGTCGACTAAAAGTAGTCTATTCTACACCAAAATATTCATGATCGATGACGCCTGCATTGTTTATACAAGCCCCGGAACTACCTAGGTATGTTTTCCACACTATTATGCACGGAAAGGTGCAATCAGGACAAAAGTGCACGGAAATATCTTTGTGGCGCTTCCTTGGTAAGAGTCATGTTCTATGATCCGATTCATGTAGAGACTACTAGATACGGATGTGTTTCTAAAGATAATAGAGCTGACGAGCGGACAAAGGCAAACTTTTACCTTTTATGATTAGAAGATAGCGCGATAAATACGAAAAATCGCTATTCTTCTATATGAAAGGAGGGCCTTGAGCTCCGGCCAGCAAAACCACACGGCATGTTTCAATGGTATAATTATATGCTTTGTTTAAACAGCATGATTGTTCTCAATTACCCCGCGGCCCGCGGATCAAGTGTAACCAAATGTAAGCGTCTTATGTGAGAAGGTTGTGAGTTTGGAATCGCTTCTGTACGAGCGTAGTGACAACCGTGGCATAGTCACTTTGCCACAGTTTTCGCAGTGCTTTATTGTCGAGTCAACAATCGTACCGTGGGAAAGCTGGAAGCTCAATGGTATGCTATATTTGGATCCACAATATCTTCCCTGCGGATTTCGCAGTTCTTCCACGACAGTAAGATTTTCTGGGTTCAAGCAATGCGACGGCGTATGTTGGAGCCTGGCGAGAGGTTTAGTAAGCCCCCCGCGGAATGGAGCTGCAAGGCAAACACATAATAATTCCTAAAACGGCTCTGCATGATGGAGAAATCTGCTCTCACTCAGATCTATATCAATGTTCTGATACGTGCGGTTAATTAATCGTTGACGTTTGTGCAGCAAACATCACGATAGACCTAAACACTCATGAAAGTACGTGTGCACTGCTGCAGAGGTAGCTATCTATCCGAAAAATCATATTCCAGAGTGCTCAAATATTGAGTCACCAGCTAGTAGCTATTCTTGAAAGCTGGGATCCATGGCATCCGCCAATGAACTACAACGAGGCTCTAGCCACACACTGCCACAGACCGACCGTTTGTGCAATTGCACAAGTGATACAGAGAATAAAAAAATGAACGGTGAAACCAAGGCCCGAAAAAAAACCTATGAAGTGCAGCACCACAGATTCCCCTTTCCGATACGTCTCTGACACCGTGAGCTCTCCCTCGTCTACCAACACTTTGAAGCCGCTTACAACTTCCTTTCGGATTTCTTCGGCCCTGGTTATTGTTGCCCGCCGAAGAAAACATCGCCGAGTTCCAACCCTAACCCATCGTCGAATTCTCTGTGGTGATTCCTATCGTCGCATTTGATCTAGCTAGATCAAGCTCAACAAGTAAGACATCTCACAACACCTTCCACACAGATTAGTACTAGAGAGACGATGTCTGATAAACGCAATGGTCAATTAGTCCTAAACCGCACACGTCCTCATATACATACGCTGCGAATTATGAATACGGAATTGAGCGATAACTTCATCTTGCTTCCTCAAGATGAGTGGCTGAAGAAACATTGCGAGATCCTTAGGGATTCCATGGCTCTCGATGGGACAGCACTACCAAAGAGACTTGTACAGCAGGCCGTCCACAGCATTCAGTCCAGGAACCAAATCCCAATCCAGGAAATCGAAATGCAATACTTGACAGAACACATTCACACAAGACTGCCTAAACTTGGCCTACCAGATCATCCAGCCGCAGCTCGGAAAGCAGAGTCCAGATCGACCGACGCTTTACAAGAGCAGGTTAATTATTATATAAACCAGGTGGACGGCGGTGCCCCAAGATATAACACCGAGCCATCTCTGTCTAGTTCGCGGGCGGTGTCCTTCGACAATCTAGAAGATATCGAGAAATTCCTCTTAGCTAGTGACCATGACTTCGGCCAGGCTGAAAGGATGGAACTCGATGAGGAGGAGGATATCTCCAACTCGGGCGCGGCAGAAAGCGAGGTGTGTAGCCATTTGTTTCTCTCACCTAGAGGGGTATGCTCAACCATCTCCGAGCCCTAAATCTGGGTGTTTCTTCAATCCGGGCATCCGGCCAGTGCCGGCCACCGCACGCCTGGGCCTCTCTGGTCGGTAAGATCGACCCTCATGGGAGGCGCTTTGCCATATTGAACAGTACTTAATTGATAAGTGTAGGGTACTGGGCTGACGAAAGCAAACTGTCTAGGCACCCCAACAAGGCGGTATCGAAACAGCACCAACAAGTGTTAGTGGGGATAGTCTTGATCAGACGTTGGGGCAACGAGCTGCGGAGCGTGGAGAGTCTGCAAAGAAAGCCCAAAAGATTTTCGGATGCGGATACTGTTCAAAAACATTCAGCAAACGGTTCGAGCTCACACGACACTGGGTCCAGCTTGTCAATACCTGCACAGAAAAATTGATACCTTTTTCATCCCTTGTGCCTGGTACCTACTGCGAAAAGTGTGGCTACAAGACTTTCAATGCGGGTGGGAAACTCGAAGATAGAGCCGAACACGAAAATGACTTTGACGCCATAGTTCATACGGACAACCTCCCTAAAAATTGGAGGCGAAAGTATCCTAAGCTTGCTGATCAGGACGACGATGATATCTCAGCTCATAACTTAGGCACTCGGTTGGCTCGCCCGTACCTGTTCGTCGGAAAATACAGAAATTCTGAGACCGAAGACTGGAAAATTATGCACGTCCAGTTCAGAGACCATCCTAATCGCCCAAAGTCCAAATATAGCGAGTCTGTAGCTTCGACGCCTCCGGATAATGCTTGAAACGGTTAGCACGTGCCACAACCCGACAGAAAGGATTCGTATGTTATACATATCAACATCATCACTGTACTCTGCGCCAGGCTGATATGTATCGTAGATATAGAATAGACCTCAAGGTGCAAAGCTTTAACTTCATGAAGCGATTGCTAAGACACGGGAGCGGGTTAAGTTAGATTAACCTCTTTATCTTCGCCCCGCACGAATCATGAACTCGGTTTTCAGTAGCAAGTGTCATTGGGGTTTGATTTACGGTTCAGTTGTTCATAAGATTGGGGGATTTTATCAGGAGTCGGTCATTCAACAGGTTGACTAGTCTGTCAAACGGTTTTGGTAGGATTTTTGATGGTAGCCAGCGCCAGCGACAAAAGCCAGATGACGAACTACGGGTTGAAATCACGGTAATTCGGTTCGAGTTTTTGTGTAACCAGTACTTATTATCATTAGTGAACATCATGAACTATCACTCTACTGCTGAATTTTACCTTAGCAACAGACTTAGAATTGTGACTCTAGCACTCGATTCTCTGGTAAAGATTCTAGGCGTAGATGTTGAAGAACCGCAGTGTGCTTAAAGTTGATATACGTAGGAGAGGGTTATAATTATAAGATGTCCGAAAACAAGAGGTCCATTATAATCGAATCTATTGGGGAAATTGAAGACTCGTTAGTGAAAAAGGATTTTGCTTATTGATAATATTGAAAGAAAGGTAGTAAGGATATTGGTGAAGGTAAATAAGAGGGATTGGTGATAGGGCGCAGTTCTGGATGCATAGGATGTTAAAGGAACTCTAGAGACGCATATCAAGCAATTTGCAATGCACGGATTACCATTGGACCATGGGTTTAGTTGCCCGCAAACCTATCGTGTAGAGTACACTCCGCTCCAATATCAAAGTCTGCCAGGGGCATGTAGAATATATTTGCGTGCTGTATGATGAACAGGGCGTGCGCTAAGTGGCTATAACCGCTAGATAAAATATGCATATATGCCAAATCCAGATAGAAAGACGTCGGAACAAACTGTAAGTCCGTACATACAAAGCCATTAATACATAAACTATGTCAGGCGCCTTACATAAACCTTGGCTTAGACATACTAGTAACGACGACATAAAGCGCTAGTCCCGCATGCTAATGTGAATGAAGCTGCTGCCCGAAATGCTACCCATTAGCTGCCGTCTTGTGATTGCTTTCGATTATCATTCGCCCACAGCGCTTCCGATGCAGACCGCAAAAAGAGAGAGATTCGGGAACACAATCCGCAGCGTTTGATGCTGCGTTGCGTACATATTTGTTCAGAGATTTCTGCACAAAAACTGACCGAATCCAACGACAACAGCGCACAGTGTCCATCTGTTTGATTTAGTCGATGCAGCTATGTCCATTATTGCGCAGATGCAGCATACTAACTTTAGAACTTCGATGGTTTTGCATATTGAGATCGGGGGATATCCCCGTGGTGCGTCGGCGGCGGCGAGGTGTCTCGGGATGAGAAACATGAAGCCCCGGTTAGACGGCAGCTCGATCAACCCATTTGATTAGCACTCTATTGCATCCAGGCGCAGAATATATCAATAGAATTGCACATGAAGAGAGAGCACGGCCAATTCTATATATCACTTGCCTTTTATCGGGAAAGTTTTAGAACGATCGATTTTCCTTTAAGCTTTACTTTTCAAACGATCCCCTTAATGCGTGGATCAATAAATAGCAATCTGATACCTTGCTCTAGCTTGCATTTTGAATGCGATACTCTATATGCGGTCCGGAGTGGGCAGGCGCACGGACAGAACTGACATCTCCAGTGCAAATGCGGAAAGATAGCGACGTCCTGCATAATCAAAGTACCGATCTATATCTGCCGACCCCATGTCCAGATTCATGCCCACCCTTGCGGGAAATCCAATTACGACATATACCTGCCATATATGGCTCTACGTAGTATGGCTCTACGTAGCTGAGTTATCCTCAGTGCTACGATGGAGATCTCTCCAGAACCACTGAGTTGTATTCACTTCAACCAGCCAAATTAAGTGAGCCAGATACAAAAGGATTAAATCTCCTAATGTATATAGAATGGGTTTAACCCTACGAGTCCAGAGGTGATCCTGGTCCTTCATACCAACATCAAAAGAATATTGGCGAAGCCGCCATTATAAGAATTCACCCCAGCTACCCCGCTTTAGAATTATAGGGTTGTAGGTGTAGAGCCTCGGCTATTTGTCTCCGCAAATCCGGCAGCACAGCGGGTGATAGTTTGGGCAACCTGCATGCACAGCAGCCGTACAACTGCCCGATCATATGGCCAAGGGCAGATTGAGTTCCTGGAACAACATCCACTGGCCAATGGGCCCTTTTTGCGAGCTAAAATGCAACTGGATACAAAGCTGGAATTCGGTGGAACTCGGCGAGAGAGTCTCTGTTCGCAGCCTTTGTGATACGTATACGAATAGACGGGCCCCCACACAATATCTTAGAGGCCAGCAACAGCAACAACACTTCACATCGAAAAACTAGATGGCTGGTTACTGGCTCTAGTACAACAGCAATCAATTTTCTCACGATCTCATGTGTGTTTGCACTTTGCACAAAAAGTAGAGGGATGGGCCACAAACCCGACATCCCGGTACCACAATCACCGATCTTATTGTGCGGATTACCGAACGATCTGCGTGTATCGGGACCCTCGTGGGGACTCTGCGGCTACCTGCAATATGTCTCGCGTTGCATGCATCGGGGCCTCTGCTATTCGGGAAGGAACTGGCGAGCTGTCTGTCATTCTTGTTTTACCGCGTGTTCGAGAGCAGCAAGAGTTGTGGAGTGTAGCCACTGCATAGTATATATGTACCCGGGATTACATGCATCGTGCAGAGGGCATATCATTGGGGAGGTAGTGAAAGTTGCTATCAGCTGGCAGGCAAAAACGTTCTGTATGGCCGTTTGTCTTCTGAGGTTCGACCTTGCTAGTAAAGACTTTTAGCTCTGTTGAGGCAAGCAACTGGACTGAAGGGGGCCTCGGTATGTTATAGACACCTTTGCAGTCGGAAAGGGCGGATCAACATCGTGTGATGTAGACAAGCCACTAAATAAGATAAAACTAATGAGAGCCGCACCTTAATACAGTCAAGAATGGAAACAAATGGATGTGGTGCACCAGATTGAACCGCGGACAAGAAGCCGAACCTGCAAAGGTATCGAGCACTCCACTCTTTCTGGCGCCAAACAAACGGTGATCATATTACTTTGCACAATATGAGCAAGCCATGGCTATAGAAGTTTATGTTATGCGACTAGCTGATTCAACTGTACTTGTCCTCAGCAGTCTGACTTTGCCGCTTGGCTGCCTTAATGAATCGCATAACGTTTTGCGTTTCCACTGTTGAAAACAAGCGAGATCAGTACAATACTGAAATCTCTAAGGCTGTTATTCAGAGATCTATCTTTGGCGCTCCGGTCTGTGCTGCATACCTTCTGATGAGTACTTTCCTTTCGTGGCGAACAGCTGGACATGTTGGGTCCGGCCGTAACTTGACTACGGCAACTTGTACATTACATTACTAGCTAAAGGCCCAGCGCAACGCATGATAAAACGATTTTTTTAAGCCGCGGACAACGCAGGTTCCAAGGCATGAGATTGAATAGGCTTAGCCATGCAAGTGAGCCTCAGAAAGCCCAAAATGGGGTGGTTCTCTTACCTAGTACAATCCTTTACCGGTCCTAAATCCCATGGCAACTTAGGAGGCAATGCCCCATACCTATGATTGGTGATTAGGAAAACTAGAAAAGCGGAGCAGAGCCGCCATAGAGGCTCTGATGGGAAGAAAGCAAGAGCCATATCATTTCCAAGAGAAATAATTTATATTTGCTTCATCCTACCATCGACATGTTGCCTGATCGTTCGGACATCCAATCTATTTTAGATAGCGTACCTGATAGAAGGGTCTCTGGCTTTCAGCTGAACTCACTAAGACTGCCGCCGTCACCATCCTTGGAAATTCCTGCACACCAGCAATCGAGCTTAGAACTCTTCCATGCACTGTCCTTCACCCCATCGGGCTCGCGGGGGTGTTCGGAGGAACCTATTTCCTGGCACCTGTGCTCTCAAGCTTCTGCACAAACATCATCGCCTATTTCTTTTGAAGGTCTGGAATCCTCCTCGATAGAGTACCGGCATCAAAACTCCCATTCTTCTCTACTGTTATCGACCGGATTCTCATCTTCTGAAAGTGCAGCATATAACATCGCTCTGATGACTTCGAGTGGATTGGAGACACCTCCGGGCTCTGCGCGGTCCAGCATGACCGAGTTGGATCGTCAACCACACCCCTATACGCATCCACCCACCGCTCTCCATGGAGACTATCTTTCCCCCAACGATACCATGTATCCACCTCCTCGCGATCATGGACGAGGCGCTCCCAGGGACATCCCTTATCCTACCTACAACACATCTACTCACCAATCTCATGGTGGTGGGTAGAATCCAAGCCAACTTGTGAAACTCTATGACTGACCCTGGGATCTTGTAGGCCACTCGCCTAATTCCCGCTATCTGTATACACCTTATGGTCTGGAGTCACGACCCCCACTACCAAATCCCTTTGATCATCGCAACGAGTTACCATCCCTTCCGTGGCCTCCAACAGCTCTTCCGAGAAGGTACCCTGAGCCTATACCACCGATAGGCGGACACCCCAGCCACGATCCATGGGCAGACAGCAAAAGTCCCGGTCATATTATGCGCGAAGCCCCGGATAGCGGCTACAGATGCTCCAGTGCTCGTTGTAGGTTTACTGCTAGTTCGCAGGAACAGTTAACGTATGCTCCCCGACATCTTCTGTAGGGATCTTATTGTAACGAACTTTCTACAGGAGGCACCAACAGAAACACCTGAAGATCCACTACTGCAGATTCACGCCGTGCCCTCGAACCGAAGGATTTGCAACCCCGAATGACCGAGAGCGCCATGAAAAGTCGATCCATAAAATCCCCGGGTGCTACTGGAAGTGCCTTGACAATAACTGCGGTAGCTACGGCAAAGAGTTCAGCCGGCGTGATAATCTCAAAGATCACTTGAAGCGAATGCATCCTGTCCCCGAAGGGATGAGCGAAAATGAAGCTAGCGCTTTGCGGAGCCGACTGGCAGATACGTGGCGATTCGACAAGGGAAGCTATGCTGAAGCAGCTGGAAGATGAACTTCCTAGATCTTTGTTCTAGGTTTCCTTCTGGTAGTCGACCTTCATATCATGCTTAGAGCATCTGATATGCAGAGGAGAAGGATTTAATGGTTTTTGGGGGTCAGGCGTTTTGAATGCCCATCACAAGTATACCTGGACGAGGTTAGTTTTGGGGGATTTTTTCTTGTCTGCTCTGAACAATGTTTTTCTATGGGGGGAGTTTTGCTATTGTAACTGTCACTTTATCTTGTTGGATAGGTCGTGTAAGTCCGATTTCCTAAAGCCCATGTATCAAACCCTCCTATCTGAATGGAAGACACTTCTTCTTCGCCGGAGTTACTTATTTACTGGTTTTTTGTTGGTATTTCCTAAGCGCACATTTCCTATTCGTTACACGGAGGGCGGATCACTTGCTCTGGAGTTCTATTCTAGGTGTATCTAGCTAGCTGCAGAGTTATCTATGTAAAAGTCCCATTGTCCAATATCGGATCGGTCTTCAAGTAAATCTGTGCGTGGATGTGGCTAAAGAAAAAGGGTGTGCAGGATTTGGTGCATCGGTGGCCATAGGAGCTGTTTGGGGAGCACCGATATGACAGCCGCGAGGTCCGGCATCCTCTACCACTGTTCTCATAATCATAACCTCAGATCTTACACTAAAACATTCCCGATTTCGTTGGCCATACCCAAGTACACCTCTCCCAAAGATCTTCCCGTCAATAGGCACATACGTATTTCATTCTGCACATGTATTCCATAGTGGCGTAATATAATTAATATAATAGCCATAATTATATAACTCACTTAACCTCCTATAGCGGTTAGCTCATTTACTTCTAGTCGGCCATAGCCCTAATTGAGCTTTCTACATATCACACGATAGTACCGGCACAAGAAAGAACGGTGCCGGGTTTCTAAATGCTCCACTGGACGATAGAGAAGTGAAGCGAGTTCACTCGGTGTGAAACTGCGGACCCGTAGTGCCTGCCGAATATCTTCAGCCATTCAAATCTTACTAAACTTAACGCCGTCTTTCCCGCTCCATGTTGGCTGATACGATGAAGGTGATGGTTAATTAGATTTGCTGCGAGCATTTGTCATGAGATATACTAGCGAGATAGTTGTCGGTTTCGAGCACAACGAACCTTCATCTTTCTCCCCACACACCGCACAACTATCCACCGAACTCTTACTCATTATCACCATCGTCATCCCCAATATTACTGATCTGTGTAAAACATGACCTCAAGTTTCTTCTGCAAGCCTCAACCTTCTAACCTATTGTGAAAGAGCCGAGTAGGACGAGCCGTCGACCGTGATTGCCGGTTTGCGCGCCCCTAGCAGGACATTTTTACCAACTCCGCCCTGTCGATGCTCGAAGACGTTCTTCCGGTTCCGATTATCTTCCGTATCTCGCTGCTCTAGCATGCAATCAACATTGCATGACAGCTTGCACAGCTGCGTTGTCTCAAGCACCTTGATGGCATGGCCTCAATTGGAGAAACCGTTAATATAGGCATCCCGATTCCTAGCTACCGAAAGCTTTCAATAACCACCTCTTGCCGGTATCTGCAATCGGTCCATTCTACAGCCACACAGTGGGTCGTTGTCACTGGTATTACTGGTATTACCCCTACGGCGCTCTTTCATCCGATCCAGCCACCGGCTTATCCAATTCGTCTTCAATGGCCTATTACGGGTTAGGTGGCTCGGTGTTACCGTCATAGGATGTGGAGCCGTATTTGTTTGGGAAATCTTCGATTGGGTGGTTTAAGCTCTCTTACTAAAGTAGTTTGTGGAAGCACAGAAGAACTACTATTAGCATAGTTGACTTGCTACCAAGTGTGAAGCAGAGGAAGTTAGTGAAAATGCCGCAGTGCTTACTCGACGGGGATCTCCCACAGAAACGCGTAGAACTTGAAACTATCTGGTGGATTATACGACTGGCTATTTTATGGGTAATAAAGATCTTTGTAAGGGGTTTCTCTAGCTGAGGCTAGCGTGGAACAGAGCGGTGGATCTGCTTGGTTTTGGATCCGGCATCCAAAGTATCTACTTACCAAACTACTCGTCAGTACATGAGGCAATGAAGGTGCAGTTTACATCCTCGTTCCCAGCCGGACATCTAACAGACTTTCTACCTTACAGTCGCGACCTATGCTAATAGGACTACAAGCCACTAGGCACAATTATGGGTCTTTCGTAAACAGGGAACGTGATGATTATCCAGTGATGAAGTCCACCTACCAAATGAAGCAGCACTCACAATCCTCCCATTCAGCACATTGCTACCGGGAAGGCATGCTTAATCCTATCTCCGCAGTTGCTGAAGGTGGAGTTGGGGTGGAGTTTCCAATGGCCGTCAAGCTCTCAGAGTGCATTCGAATCTCCGCAAGATCTGAGTCTCGGTTTAACCTCTACTGAGGACCGTTGAAGCGGAAGTTTTTTTGTGCGTTACAGATAGAAAATGAATGACCAGCTGCTGCGGCCGCGGAGTTGTTTGGCGGAAGCGCGCAAAGTCGGCCGAATTTCGTTGATCTAACTCGTAGACTGCAACTGTGTAACTTGTGTCGTTTCTCACCGGATGATTACCATGGGATAGTTTTTCTTCTCTATTATCTATCTTTGACCTGCATTTCCAAGCTTGTGGATATGTAGCGTAGGAATCATACATAAGGCCACGCAATGTACGCCAAGCTAGAAAAAGTCGACTATAAACTAACTAAAAAACTAGTCTCGGGGATCCGTCAGAGTTCCGAGGCTACATAGCTAAAAACATGGTCCTAGCGTAAAAGAGCCGTATGACAGACTAATGTATACTAAGTACCAGCTAACCCAAATAGTCGACAAGGCTTTTAAATGACGGTATTGAGCATGAATAATTTCAGACTAGAGCATGGACCAGTTCGAAAAATGGTAAGTGTAAGGCATTTTATGTAGGATTTCCCTGGACACGGTGGCCATGTAGTCTCGTACTGCTGCTGGTGCAGCAGTACGAGCAGCGGTCCGAGACCCTACCTAGGTATTATCTCGCCAGCAGATAGATCCCAGCTGTGGATCTTTCATCCTGCTCTAGAGTACAAGCTAGTTTGCATACCTATCCAAGAGAATCCAAAGAAGCCTACAGGAAGCAAGTGATGAAACTGAAATTTACATTTAGTTGTCGATAGCATACTAGAATATCTCAGAACCGGGTATCGCACCGTACGACCAACTGAGGAATCATTCCTTCAAAAGTGCACGCACGTTGACGCAGGTTCGAACCTTGCCGCGAGCCTGATCCCCGCAGGGTTGCCAAATCGTATATAATTTACCAGGGGGAGCAATGCAGGTCATCACGGGGAGTGCCGTGTGGGGGTCCACCAGGAGTATGACGGGCCGGATTCTCGGCAAGGAAAATGGGTTCTAGAAACAGGGCACCCGCGCAGTTGCGCGACCTTGACCGTGGTAATGGTATATTGCAGGGTGAGGCGTAGTGGGTTTGTTAATGGAGGGCGCACTGACCAACTGGACACTGTTACTCTACTCTTCCATGCCCCATAACCGCGTTAGCTAGATCTTAGACTAAAATTCTCCATAGCTGAGTACGGAGGCGGGAAGAAGCGGGTGTGATATTCGGCTCCAGTGTTCTTGAGGTCAGACTAGTCGTTGAGAAGGGCATAGCTTGGACTGGTCCAGTCTGTAGTCCGGCCTGGTTTTGGTTGTATATAAAAGCTTGTCTTGAAGATCATATGGCCGTGGTATTCCTGCTCATGATCACAGAAAGTTCCCAACTGCGCCATGGTCCGTAGTCAGAACAACACCTAATCTCCCAGAACTGTCTTGAATGTTCACTCTGTCCACATCTTTCACCACATTCATTGGCATACTAATAGGCGGCCTCATATATATCCTGAATACTAAAGCAATCAATATCTTCCTCTCATACAGCTCTGTTGCATCCCATCTATAGATGGGGAGTCAACTATACAAAGAGTGCTAAAATATAAAGTTTTTGGGCCTTAGGTGAGCATCTAACGCACCAGGAACCATAAATGTATTGCAAGTGTCTTCTAAAGTACAGCCGCTTTAATGGATTCCAGCATTCCAGGTTCACTGAAGATTTCGCGACATTTCGGTAAGTCTGTCCTGGCAGCCTAAATATAGGACTTCGCTGTTGCGCAAATCACCATAAGACCAATTGAATGGTGGCCTCTCAGAACACTCTCCTCTAGATGTTAGGAACTTTCATTATTAGAAATAGCCGTAAACTGAGCGCACACACTTGTAGTGGGTATATATGTACGTCCATCCCATCTATGAGTATCCGGACATTAGGTAGAATCATCTCATCCGTGGATTGGGTGATCATCTCATCCGTGGATTGGGTGATTCTGTGTAAGGGGTGTAATAACCTTAAGGCCGGTGCTTCGGGACCTTCGCCTCAGTTTCATTCCGACCGGATTTACAGGGGGTGCGGAAAGGTGAGGGAGTACAAGAACTCCCGGAAACCCTTCCTGAAATGTGATATTGCTCGGAGAGATGAAGTCATAACTGGAAGACCAATGGCTTCCCAGTATTGTTTGGTAATTCTAGAAATTGCGGCTACTCTTCCCCGAGAAGGATATTCCAAATGGCTTCGCCCTAGATCGATCAGAGATCAGAACACTGCATGTAGCCAGGGAATACCACAATCTTCACCGGCATCCAACGCGGCCTGTTGTAATCGCGGTGAATCCGGCCGTTTGCGGCCACGGCATATCGTAGATGTGAGCGGGAAGGTCGCTGACGCAATCATACGACTGCGAGCAACGTACTTCTTTCCCTCTCCCGAGGTTCTCGTCCGAATGCGTGTAATTGTAGTCGTGATCCCGTGGGTAGTATTTGCAGCTCTTGCGGTCATTGGGGACTGCTAGTTGGAAAGATGGTGAAGAAGGAGGGTGCACGAACAATGCATGTTGGTGGTCGAGTACCGCAAGCGCCACAACGGCAGAGGAGATTAGCGCGCTGCCGATCGCCCGTGCGGCGCATATTCCCGATTACTGCACGATAGCCTTCGCCTACAAAAGTATTCTCCATTTACCTACCAGATTCTCCTCTACCGTACCCACTTAAACTAGGCGATGTTGGTTTGCTGGTACTCATGAGCTGTCACCCGAACCCATCCGTATCAGGTTGCCGGATGGCGACGCAGCCAAAAGAAAGAAGCAGGTACAACCCTCCGGCTAGTCTTCGATGCAACACGACAGGGTCCATGCACATAAAAATGCGTTTCACTTTGTGGAAGACTGCTTTTCCGAATCCGGCGCAATAAATGGCTATACGTGCCTAGCTTAGAACCGTGAAGATAAGCTGATGTCGATCGATGCATAAAGCCTCTGTTGTAGGACAGAATTTATAGGACCCCTGCCCATCGCACGGACGAGTTTGTTTGGCAGGCTGACACGTACAATCAATCATGCATTCACACACCCGAAACCTTCTTCACCCCTCCTCCTCGACTCTCGAGTCCGACCGCTTTCCCAATCATCGCAATGTCGTCCGCCTCCCCCAACATCACCACCGCCGACCAACTCAAGCACCTCGTCTACAACTACCCACTGATCGACAACCACGCGCACCCGCTGCTGAAGCCGGAACACGCACACTCCCGGCCGCTCGAATCTATTGTGTCCGAGGCCCACGGCGATGCCCTGAAGCACTCGGAGAACTCGCTCGCCCACTTCCGCGCCGTCAAGCAGCTGGCAGGTCTACTGGGCTGCAACCCGACGTGGGAGGAAATCAAACGGGCCCGTGCCGAAAGAGATCAGCAGGAGTGGTGTCGCACTTGCTTTAAGGGTATCCAATGCGTGCTACTAGATGATGGATTGGATCGGGAGACGGCGTACCAGGTGAAGGAGCATGATACACTTACCAAGGATAAGAATAAGAGAGTTGTTAGGATTGAGGCGCTCGCCGAGGATATCTTGAGGGAGATCCTCCGGGATGAAAACCGTTCGGAGGACTCATCATTGATGCAGGCTCACTGGGCCAGGAGATTCGAGCAGGATTTGCTGAAAGAATACTGCAACGACGGCGTGGTAGGATTCAAGAGCGTGATATGCTATCGGGGCGGACTGAATATTCGGTCGCAAAACGAATGGAATGAACAGGGGTTTAATGATTTTGATACATGGGTCCAGCAAGCCAAGGATGGGAACTACAGACTTCACCACAATTTCTTCAATGACGTCGTCGTGCGCTTGACTTGCGGCGTGATCGCTGACAATGGTGGGGAGAAACCCCTGCAGTTTCATACGGGACTGGGAGACAATGATATCAATCTGATCAAGGCGAACCCTGCGTACGTTTTACCTTACGATAATTACTGAAACTGAATTGACTTTTGGGGGAGGTGTTAGTTACTTGGAAACTTTGATCAAGGAATTCCCTAAGATACCGATTGTTCTGCTCCATTCTTCTTATCCCTATACTAGAGAAGCTGGCTACCTTGCTTCTGTGTATGAGAACGTCTATTTGGACTTTGGAGAGGTGTTCCCAATGCTTTCCAAAGAAGGCCAGAAAAGCGTGATCAAGGAAATGCTCGAGCTTGCTCCGATCAACAAACTGCTGTGGAGTTCCGACGGTCACTGGTTCCCGGAAACATACATTCTCGCTAGTCTACAAACCCGAGAGGTTCTCTACGAGGTGGGGAGACCTCAAATTATCTGTCAATCAGAATGACTGAGGTGTGTTATAGGTGCTTGCAAAATGGGTTGAAGACGGTTTACTTCCATACGAACAGGCAGCAAATCTCACCAAAGCAGTGCTGTTTGAAAACTCCAACCGTTTATACAACTTGAACTTGGAGCCGTTTTGGGAACCTCTCGCCGCTCCCACATTGTCACCCTCGCTGAACTCCGCAACGTTTGAGCAAGTTTTTACACCGCACAAGGAGGTAAAATTCGTCAGAATTCAATGGGTGGATTACACCGGGACCCTTCGATTGCGGGTTCTACCGATTACAACCGTGATGAAGAAGTTCAAGAAAGGGTGGGATGTGTCAATCACCGAGGCAGCGCTTGGAATCCTACATGATGATATGCCTGCGTCCGACATGTCTGCCGCGGGGATGTACGACTTGAAACCTGATTGGTCGTCCCTCCGCACACTCACTCCCGGTCCCTCCGACACTGGACCTCAACATGCTTCCGTGATGTGCGACATAACGTACAGCGGCGGCGCAGTCCTACCACTTTGTCCGCGCAGCGCCCTCCGAAACGCAGTCTCCCTCGCCGCATCAACGCATGGCATTGAGTTCCTAGTCGGCTTCGAAACAGAGGTAGTTTTCTTCGACCGGTCACCGACCGGCTCCCTGATCACCAGCACCCCAAACGCGCACTTCTGGTCCACCGCCACCGCCCTCACACCCAAGCGCCTCTCCTGCCTCGAAGAAATTTCCGCTAACCTCGAAGCCGCCGGAATCGAACTGCTAATGTTCCACCCAGAGAGCGCTGACGGCCAATTCGAGATCGTCACTGGCCCTCTCCCCCCACTCGCCGCCGTCGACGCTCTCTACAGCACCCGCCAGATCATCGCCACCACCGCCGCCCGCCACGGAATGCACGCTACCCTGCACCCAAAGCCGTTTGCTAACCAACCCGGAACGTCGAGTCATATGCACTTCTCTCTCTTGCGCTCGGATCTGGAGTTCAATTTCGTCGCGGGTGTGCTGCAGCACCTAAAAGCACTTGCGGCGGTTAGTATGCCCTCCGTCGCTAGCTACGATAGGCTGGCGGATAATTGTTGGGCTGGCGGGACATGGGTGTGTTGGGGACAGGAGAACCGGGAGACCCCTCTGAGGAGAATTAAAGGGGGGAGTCCGCGGTGGGAGTTTCGCGCTATTGATGGGACGGCAAATATGTACCTTGTCCTTACGGTACTCATTCAGGCAGGGTTGTTGGGGATTGAGGGAAAGGAGGAGATTTCGATGAGTTGTGAGAGTATATTCCCCCCCTCCCCCTAGTAGGTCTTGCAAAGGCTAAGAGATACAGAAAATCCGGCGGACTTGACGCAAGCGGACCGCGATGTACTTGGAATTAAAGACAAACTCCCCGCGTCACTCACGCAAGCGTTACGTTACTTTGACGAAGACGAGCAGCTAAAGAAGGCGTTGGGGGATAGTTTGGTGCGTAAGTTTATGGTTATGAAGGATGGTGAGTTGAAGAGGATGAATACTATGCCCGAGGAGAATAGATGGCGGTGGGAGGTTGAGCGGTATTGATAGACCGCGTGTGTGGTGGTATAAGACGTTACACTCCATAGAGTAGAATTCACGGCCAACTCAATAATTCAATTCATCATCCGTCAACCTTTCTTCCGGTAGTAAAACCAGGAGACTGAGAAAACTGCATATCGCTTGATATCGTCTCTGCTGCAAATATTATACTACTGCAAAGATCGACTCCCCATCGGAACGTATACGTATCTCTACCTACAGGTCTCCTTACTACTCGTCGGATTTTCATGTAAAAAAAAACCATATCATAAGCGCTCTTGGCGACACATTAAATGTTCGGTAGCTTCACATTAAAGTTAGATGTCAATTTGATGACATAATTTTATCGGAGTCATCTAATCATTCACAGTGGTGTCCAGAGACTTGAAAATTCGGCGAGTAGGTGTGAAATTCTTCACCACCACCAGACTACCACGACGTTTCCGAGGACCCTAACCCTCTCAATAGCGAAGCTGGTAGGTGGCCCCCATTGAATCATGGTATGTCGCTTGCAAGGACGTGGTTTATCTCCTACGCTACTATTTGGGAAGGAGTGATGCCGAGTGATCCAATATGAACATTACCGATCCAAGCGCGCAGGCGGGGGTTGTGGTGGACCTCCAGCATATGAGACATCTCAGCCTCCTAAATTCACGGTAGCGAATGATTCATATTCATAGACGGGACCCGGGTGTGGTACTGTATTCTATCTCTACCTTACATATAACAAAACAACCGACCGCCTCCTCAGTGTCTCACCACTACTTGTGCAAAAATAAGAAAATGAGACAATATGACTATTCCCTCCGCCACTGTAAACTCTCTTTTTCTACCCTCCCTCACTTCCTCAACACCCTCACTTCTTTAACAGACGCTTCCGATTTCCTTTTCTATGATCCCGTGTTGCGCGCTGGTTGTTGTCAACCACAGTCGTATTTCAGATGGTGTTGGATCGAGAGGTAGTTATTAGGGGGGTGATTCGTAATGTGGAGGTGGTTCTGTCTGATGTGGGTTGCATTGGAAATGGGTAGCGGGCGTTGAGAGAAGCCCAGAAGTGGTATCGATGCTGTATTATGAATATCTACTGATACAAGGAGTCTGGCCGGCGCGGGGGTGAGCAGATTTCCCACACTCCCTTCCGCCAACGAGCTTCTAGTGCTCTTGATGGAACCTCTTCGAGTCTGGTGTGTAGGTAACGCACTCGCGCTTCCCGGCATCGTATCTCTTTCTGCCGTGTTCCAGAGTCCACTCTCGTAGCGGCATGGGTGTCGGTCTTTATTCTCGTCTTTCTGTTGCGGTATGGCCCCTCATCCTTCGAGGCTCGCATCAACTGCCCGGAAGTAGCTTCGATAAGATGTCATGTAGTTGTCCTGGCCCAGCGAAGGATCTAGCCGAGTCGCCGTGAGGGTAGTCGTACCGTGGGTAGCCCGCTAATGACGACGAGGCTGGCTATCCAAGGAACCCTATGGCAGAAGGAAATCGTGGGCAACTTCAAAGGCGTTAAAGGGTGCCTAAAGGCGTCATAAAAGCGTCATAAAGGCATTCAGGTCTACGCTTCCTCTCTCCAGTTCCTTGCAGAGCCACTCCAGAGAAGACTTCGTGTACATGTTCGCCGCTTTTCCACCATATGTAGTACCCCGGGCGACGGGCACCAACCGGAAGGTCTTGTTGTCGTATTCTCCTCGGCCATTATCGCACCAGAATCGTTTGATCTGGTGGCCCTAGCCCGTGGCATCAACTCGGGTCTGGAATGACTGGTAGGCGGAGGTGCAGATTTCCGAATTTTCTGGAAGCGCCAGATGGAGGTAAAGCGTGTGTAGTCATTGATAAACATTATAGTACCGGTGGCCGCCAAGGAGGGTGTAAAGAATGTTGAGATCAATCCAGCTCAAAGAAAGAGACTGAATTGTCTACCGTACAACGAGAGAGAAATAGACAAGCTTATAAAGGAAGAAAACGCAATACTCGAGGATGCCGAGCATCACTCCCGAGGCTAGGCCTCCTCCTCGGCATGGGGGCTGTAAGCCACCGGTTTCATGCCCGCAAGCCTTCGGCTCCAGCTCTCCAGCTCTCCAGCTCTCCAGCTCTGGATGCCAAGGAAGCCACCGGGCCAAACTCCTAGCCAACAAAGAATGGTCCGCATACATCGGATTGTATGAGTTCGATCGGCTCGTAGTGCGCTTGACCTTGCCTCGAATGGACTTCTGTTTGTGCTTGGCCAGGATGCATTCTGTGCACATGGAGTCATCGTGTGTGTAGTCGGTAATAAGAAACCGTATGGCGGTAGGGTGTATATGGGCTAGGCGTCGGTGCCATAATCTTGATTCGGGAATGGTGAGCGGTTTCCGGGTGGACTTTGAAATGCTGTTCCTGAACCGCCATATATGCCTTCATGGTGCCCGCCATCGTTTCGATCAGTCGGTTCTGCTTTGTTTGTTTTAATTATACTGCATTCACTCTATCTAGAGTATAGCAGTGCCCGCTCCCCCCCCCCTCCGGATGGCCGGTTAGGTGGGAGATCCTCTTCCTCGACCCTTTTTCCCCTTTAACGGACGAAAGAGTGATCATATACAAAAGAGAAAATAAAATAAAATAAAAGAAAGAGAACGATAGATGCTAAACTCTGCTCAGCGGCATAGAAACTTCCCCACCTCTGTGGTTGCAAGAAAGTCCATCACCGCCTGATCGCACTTCTCCAAGGAAAACAGCTCATATTTGCACATGCCTACATCTCCCGGCTCTCCAGCCCGTTGCCCGCCGGACTGCTTTCCATAGCTCCCTCTGGTTGTTGAGAGCAATTAAAAGAGAGAATGAAAGATGTTGAATTGTCTATCGTAAAAAGAGAGAATGAGATAGACATATGTAAGAAAGATATCATCCCCAAGATCGAAGTACCACTCAGGCCGAGGTAACCTAAGAGCCAAGTACCGTACCAAGCCCGAGGTTATCTGGGAGCCGAGAACTTTCGGTCTAATCCACGACGGCCTTCGGGCTAAATCCTTAGTCAACACTGCTCAGCCTTCCAATGGCTGCAGTGCCGGAAGAGGTGTTCCCGCGTCTGAGCCGCTTTCCCGCACCACCAGCATAGATCATCCCGTACTCCGAACCGCTTGAGATATGTTGCAGTCGGTGCATGCCCGCATTTTAGTCGGTAGTGTCTTGTTGCCAGTGACTTTTTGCTCTTCATCGGGATGGGCCTCCTACTCCGATTTGCCGGGCCTATACCCATAGTGCTTGCTGCATCTCGCTTCCTCCCACGCTTTCTTCGCTGCAGCTCACCCTTCTGAGATCTTTCCCGCTGTTACTGCGGAGATGTAAGCGCGTTCCCGCACCGTGCTTCCACGACCCTCGCAGGCCTTGCTGCTTGCCGATCAGCTTCTTCGTTCCCAGGAATGCCGGAGTGCCCTGGGATCCACCGAATCTCAGTCTCAACCCTTGCTTCATTGTTGATCCGCCTCGATAATTGCTGTTTGACGGTCGACTCCATGCGTCTCATCCATCTTGAGTCGAGGTTTGCATTGCGGTCCTTGTCGCGTTCGCTTTCGGTCTCCAGCGTCTCACCTTTCCTCCTCTTACTGTTCTCATTGTGTACCGGCATTTGCTGCAGTGTCCGTGCTGCATCTCTCATCGTTGTGGCTTCCCTTGTCGCTAGCGCCATCATCATCGAGACTTTGACTTTGTGGTAGCTGTGGGTGCACTTGAAGGTGGACTCGGAGGCACGGTGATGAGTGCGCATGTGGGTGCGGTGGTGAATGCACTCTCTCATTTCGTCTTCCTCCTAGTGGACTTCGTGATTGCAGGTAGGTTGTAGCCATGAGTGCGCTTGTAGATGTACTTGGAAGTGTGCTCGGAAGTCCATCCATCCATGGTTGATGCTGTAAGTGTGCTTGCGGAGGGAGATATGATGTAAAGATCATTGACGCGATTTCCGGTGAGAGTGATGGGTGATGATGATATGGAGCATTTACCGCTCCCAAATGTGGCCGTCGGGCCGAATCTAATTGGTTGATGGAGAAAAGGGATGGTCAGAAAGTAGGTGTATATAGAGCAGGGTACCTTTCGTTAGCATAGATCTCCTATTGTTTAATCATACTGTATTCACTCTATCTAGAGTATGACAGTGTCCGTATCCCCTTCCCCTCCGGACGACCCGGCTAGGTGGGAGAGATCCACCTTATATTGCCTGCTTTGGTGTACTATACTCCACCCCGCTCTCGTTCGGAGTTGTGGAAATTTCGCTCGTAATTGACTAGTTACTGGTTCTGCCGCATGTTGCAAGTCAGGAAGCAGGAAGATCTTATCTTCGTCATAACACATCAAAGACTTGTAGAGGGAGTCAGAGACACGATATTTCCCTCCGCATGCTTTAGGCTTCCCAGAAACTCTCCAATCTCTCTCCATTTCTCTTCGTACTCTATCAATAATAATGGCTGCGTCAATTGCTGACCTTCTCTTTCTGCTCCCAAATTGACCATCACTCAGTAACCCCCTCCACTCAACCTCATCAGACAGCATCTCCGCGACCAGTCTTAAATTTGGTTCGACAGGATTTGGGTGCTGTAGGTCATGGGGTGTACCGATTCCATTTCACTCGGTATTCTTGGAGGAGTCCGTGAGCTCTTGACCGACAGCAACGCTCGCTGTTTGGAGAAGACACTATCTCCTGTTCGAGTAATCTAAGAATTGCCTTTCGTTTGAATCCCGTATCCTTCTGGATTCTAGAGAACAAATCCAACTGCGTGGGGTGTACCGATTCCATTCCACTCGGTATTCTTGGAGGAATCTGTGAGCTCTAAACTGATAGCAACGCTCGAGGTTTGTAGAAAGAGAATCCTATTCGAGATACTGAGCTAAAGAGCGGACAAAAGAGTGTATATATCCGCGAGTGGCCGTCATGAACGAGAGGATTCCGCTATGGCGAGAGGTTGCCCTTTCAGGCTTTGCATTCCTAGGTCTGCTTCGATGCTCCTCGCTGCCCTGAGAGAAGTAGTGATTCACGTTGCATCCACGACGGGCGAGGATAACTATGTTGGATGATCCGTTGCAGTTGAGCTGAGGTATCTATATGCGGTAGTACGTGCAAAGACCGTGCAGTTCTTGCACGCTAGCCAGTTTCGTACTTTGTCAAGATTCTGGAGGTGCACCAAGACGAATTTCCGAGCACCTAGTAGCCCTGGCACTTCCTCGTCTCCATATCGACTCTTAGGACTCATATCATTGACGAATATCTCTGCGATCGATCCAAGTGTGCACTCAGTATTTTTCGAATGAGGATGGCAGATGATATCGTTCTGGTATTCGCAGTAGAGGCCTCGTTCAGTTTGGGCTGCGGTATAAGTGTCGGCTTGTTCTTGACTAAGGTAAACCACTTCTCCCATTCCGTCTTCATTATATCTTTTGCCCTACCGCGTTTGGAGTAGAGAGCTGATCCCGTAGATGCATTTCCGATCTCTTTTGTAAGTGCGGTTGACTCGGAATCTTCTCATAGAGCATCCTTGAAGATAAGCTGCGACTGCTTCGGTTGAAGTACTGATATCGCCTCTTTAGCCAGTTCGTCCATATAACCCGGAATCAAAAGGTAGGCTTTCTGCGGTTGGATAGCAGATGTACCGATTGAGGAGGAAGTAGCAGCAGAATCATAGGGATTAAAGTGTTTTGAGGTGTTTCACCTTCGGTACGGAACGGCTAGGGAGGTAGTGAAGACATTGCGATTAGTTGCAGGAGCAACTCTAGATCTGGTCGATTGTTGACATTCCGTATTCTGCATGAACGTTGTCATTCCAGTAAAAAAATTCATTCAGCGCAGAATTCTTTTTGAGCGAAACGCCCTATGAACTGATTGTATTGTTTGCATTGTCGAATGAGTCTGAATCAGCTGTTCGTCGTCGTTCACTCAGCACTCTCTTATCGCTTTCGTTTCGGATGGGTAGCGGGAGTAGAACATCTCCCCTACCTGCAGCTTTTACAACGCTGTTGTTCACAAGAGTGACAGTAGTTGAGTCCTCTTGATATGTACGAAAGTAGTCTCGATGGGATGTCATGTGGTGAGAGGGGTTTAGCGTTTGTGAGCGGGCAACGTCATTTTCTTCTTGTATTTAATTAGGGTCTATTATAGACTTGTTAATAACCGTTTTTTCCTAATATGAGATGACCTGAAAGGGCTGGCGTGAGGAGGAGGAATTGTTTCGGATAGCTTACCTTAGATAGAGCGGGAAATTTGTTCTTGTCTCTTTGTATAAGGAAGGTCGATAGATTGAATATAGTATAGTTTCAGAACCTCCGCAGCGCATCCGCCACAGGAGTTAGAAATGGCTGAAGATACTCAGAATTCCCGAGGTGAAGAGACTGAGGCCGGAAGCGGGTGATGTCTGCTTCGAAGTGTCTGGGCGATTCTACCGCATTTCCCAGTGTAGGCCGCTAGCGCCAAAATCTATAGTAAGGCACAGTCACTGAACCAGTGTCAGTCACTCAATCATACCATTTTCAACAGAGACGGTAGCGACTTACATCAGATAATGCGCTAGCCTCTGATGGGCGGAGGACCGAGCGGGAGTTGTCTTAAAGCGCTCGCCGCTACATGAGATATCACTCAGTGGGCTTAACTGTTTCGGCACTAGTGTGGTTTCGGTCACCGCCGCGTCTTGCAACTCGAAGTAAAATAAATAGAGCGAGAAGTTCTCTGAGAAAGGAGATAAACAGCAGGAGCTTCACGGGCGAAAGTCCTAGACTTGCCCACAGCAATGGCTCATAAGCCCGACGTCATGAGAAGTCCAGAAGCGATACTATTTCCCATCTATCTACCTCCCCTACTTATACAAGGGAGACAAGAAAAAATTGGCCGCGCCTCCGAATCCCGAGTGCGGGGTTGAGCAGACACCTCGGATATCGCGCACAGTGATGATGTCACATCATTATGAATTAAGTCAAACCCAGAAGTAGACTCGGTGTGTACAAAGTTTGAGCTTTTCCAGTATTCATTCGGAGCAAGAACTCGAACTTTCTCAATTCTAGAGTACAAGTAGCGCCTGGTACCGCATCCTCTCGTGTGTGAGGAACAGAACTAAGGACCCGTGGCCTAGTCACTTAGCGATAGTTTTAGTATTATTCCTTACACACTACCAGATCGTAGCAATTGAGTTATGATCAGCTTAGTAAATCGACCAAGAGCACCGCCCAAAATTTTCAACTGGAAATCCTAGCATCAATACCTATCTTCACCCCCTGTATGTCGCAGAGAAAGTTGTAGAGCAGAACCCAAAGATACTTGTCAGCAGTGCACAAGTTTGTGCAAGTGATATTGCACACACTGTTTCTTTCTAATCAGGTTGATGTTAAACTTCTCATACAAAAACTGCATAGCAACGCCACATGAAAATTGTATGACAAACACACAACACCACACCATCACAAGTACTAGTATGAACTTGAAACCTGAAGGAATAAACATTGATATGCTTTTCTTTTATTAAATAAATACTGGGGAAATTTTGATCATAAAGTGTTGAGTAGCGGTGGATGCCGAAGCGGCTCTTTATGGTTGTTTTACTGATCATAAGCGCTACGATCTATGGGATAAGTGGATTTCTATGAACTGTATTTCCCTACCGCAATAAAAATTACACACCACAGAAACAGGCAGCAGTAGGATAGTTCGAAGCTTCTTCCCGCGCTTAAGGTGTGATTCTATCACTCGGTTTTCCTAAATTCATCCTAACTGTTCTCTCGAATTGCAGACTGCGAGGTACAATCCGCCTGGTGATCATCTACATTCAGGAAACGCCAACTTCGTAGCCTTAGTTATCCCATTCACACCATGAATTCGCTCAGTCAGTGCTACGAACGCTTCTATTGCCGGAATCTGGCATAGTATTCAATTGGCGCGAAGTGTACCGTGTGGTGTACCAAAACCAGTGCTGTAATTGGAAATTTCGAAACCAGGAGGGGCACTTTGCTAATCAGGCTCACCGGGCTGTGTAATGAATCATTGATTCAGGTACCTGGCTGCGATATACATCGACGCCTAACTATACGTTCCGGTCAACCCCGATATTTTAGATTACTATCAATAATCGTAAAATTGGAAATTTTTGAGACGGTTGTCAAACGGTGATGGCTGAGCATGCGTATAGTTGCCGCTTCGAACGTTAACCTATTCTAGCTCAAATTACGTCCAAGTCGCCCATTTGATCCAGTGATGCCTCTGAAGGGGATTAAAGCACAAGTGACATGATAGTTAACTTGGGACGTTAACATTTCAAAATACTACAAAGAAGATTGTAACACAGAGCGCCCACCCAAGGTTCACCAGCCACTAAATTACCTCCAGAACTTCAACTTTACAAACTTTAAGAATGAACTTGGGGTTAGGATTAAACTTGAGGAAAGAGCACACGGAGTTCCATCGCATCATGTGGAAATATCGGGGACAGCGCCGCTACATACACCCTTGAAAGTAAGGGCGCATAAAACCCCCCTTTTCTCAGGCTTGTAACCACTTCTCTGTAACCTAATAGTCCTGAAATTGACCTTCATCCAGTGAGCTGATAGGTAAACAGGTCAAGTAGTACAAGTAATCAGTCGCTTAATTAAGTAACAATATTTTGTACAAGCGCCTAATGCCTGATTCCTTCTGCGCTCAAAAACCATCCGTCAGCTGACTTCGCAAGCTTTTGAGGAGCGAGCTTGCGAGCGACGAAAAATTCTGGGAACGAGAGCAGATACCTGCCACCAGAGGAAAAGCTTAATCATAGGTCTCCCGCCTATCTGACTAGCCGTATCCCGATATGGAGCACCACGTTACACTTGTATGGGGTTTCCGGTATGTACTTGTGAGTTACTCAACATCTTATCCTATGATGTAGTCAGGAAACTGAGGTATTCTGACTTCTACGTAGTTATTTTGATGGTTGGAACGAGGGCGAGTTAGGTTTTCTGCGTATGGGTATTCCATCAATTCAGATATATAAGTTAGCAATTGTAACAGCCCAAGACGATCATTCGAACCATAGTTTCTTTCTCTCAAGCAACAAACTCCCGTTTCCCTCCTTCGTCTAGAAGTCAGTGACTCCTCAGTTTTCCTAACCTTCTCGCTCCGGGCGTCATGCACTCCCTCCTTTCAGTAGCAAGTTTACCACCTTTTCTCTATTTTCCCATTCCCTGGCTCAAGAATCACTCCAGGCAGTATGTGAGGGCACCATTGACTCTTTAGTGAACCAGAATGATCTCTTCTCCGACCCGCAGCACCATGGTCCGGACTATATTCGTGCTGTATTTTGCGGCTTCATTGATGCCCGGTTCACAAAGGGAGACCCATATAATTCCTGTACCGGTTTTGAACCAGTCGACTGCAAACGACAGGAGGATCACAATTCCTACCGTGTAGTTGGTACACGCCATAACCAGAATTATGTCCAGAGCGTGTGCTCTGCAGGTTTTGTATGTTTCCGTTCATAACTTCCACCTACAGGTTACTAACCTGCACCTAGAGCGATATTATCTTCAATTGTCTCAAGAAAGGCTTTTCCAAGGGTACCTATGCTCCACCAAGCGGTGAATACAAATTCGAGATGGAAGTTGTTCCGAATCCTAATCCGGTATCAACCACGACGAATCCGCCTGCCGCCACGCCGACAACTGAGCAGTCAACCATCGTTGGACCAACCTCGTTCTGTCAGGGACTATCGCCAGGCGGAAATAGTTGCATTACTGTTTCCTCCGGATGCTATATAGTTCCTTCGATAGGTAATGTCGTGCCGAGTGTACATTGCACCGCAACACAAAGCTCCGAAACTCCAACCACGACAGATCCATCTACTACAGAAACACCTCCCACAGACTCTGCTTCAACAGATCCAACTTCCACGGACGCAACCTCTACGAATCCAGCTTCCACTGATCCAACTTCGACAGACACAACTTCTACAGATCTAACCTCTGCAGACCCAACTTCTACGGAGCCAGCCTCTACGGATCCAGCTCCACGGATCCAACTTCAACCGACCCAACTTCTACAGACACAACTTCTACAGACATAACCTCCGTAGACCCAACTTCTACGGATCCAACCTCTACAAATCCAACTTCGACAGATCCAGCTTCCACTGACCCAACTTCCGCGGACCCAACCTCTACGGATCCAAGTTCTGCGAATCCCACCACTATAGCCACAGATCCAACCTCGACAGATCCGGTTTCTACGGGCCCAACTTCTACAGATCCAACCAACACCACCGACTCACCAAACTCTACAACCACCGACAACCCTACAAAAACAACGGCCAACCCCACAAACACCGCAACCAGCGACCCATCCGCGGACGTCAAAGATGCCTCTCAGGAAGCCAAAACTGCAGAGTCTGCAGTAAAAAAGTACCAGCAGGACCCCACCAATAAGTCGCTTGCCGAAGAAGCTGAGAAAGCGATCAACAAAGCCAAAGATAGTAAGCCACCGCTTCGTCCGCAGCAAGAAACCAATTCACTGACATCCGCCGCGTTTCTCAGAGAGCAAGCATGCTGTAGAATCATCGAAAAATAGCTTCCTAGAGAAGTTTGCAAAGGATCTATTTGACTCTTTAGAGACTGCTTGTATGCCTTCCATCCCATCAGAGGGATAGTTACTGATAAAAAAACAGCTACCGCTGCCGCCGCCGCCGTTGCTAGGCCATCCGCTACCGCTGGTATGTTGATTCAAGCTCCTCACTCGACAGTTACTGACAGATCAACACAGCTTCTTCTCTCGCAGCGGCCGCAGCTGCCGCCGTAGGTAAGCGTTCAAAATACTTTGCCGCTAGCTCATGCTGACCCTTCTCCAGCCGCTGCCGAGGCCGCTGACCAAGCTCAAAACCAAAACCCCACCACTACACCAGCAACGCAAACAAAGACCTCCACAACAACAACCTCCTCTTCTTCTTCCTCTTCCTCTTCCTCCGAAGCCGCGTGTAGTACCGCAACCGTCAACAAAGCCGACCCGGACTACCAGTCCCCAAACATCGATGAATCTCTGGGCCTCCTCCGCCGCTGGAAGGGTCGCTACAACCTCTTCAAGCGCGCTGGCGATGACCGGAAGGTAACCTACTGCAACGCGCAATTCCAAGCCCTCTCGCCTGTATACGAGCCATACCACGCAAATGGCGTGGGAATCATCTACTCGCCGTTCTACACGAAGAAGGTTACGACCCGATACGGCGGGAGCTGCTATGCGTTCAACTGGAGACTGGATCCCGCCCAGACTGCGGATGCGAATGTGGAGTATGCGGCGGAACATATCTTTGAGATCCAAGTGGTATTTATTTAATCTCAAGTGCGAGGGGTTGTGGCTCACAGGGGACAGATCAAGCGGTTCTTTGAGTGGATGTTTACCAACGATGCCGACATCAAGAAGATCCAGGGCGATCAATGCGCTACGATTTTCGAGCCGGTGTTTATTAAGCAGGGGTGGAGTAAGGACTTTGGAAACGAGAGGATTATCGACAAACTTTACGAGCAGTTGCCGGGGACGCCTAGACCGGCTGAGACGGCGTATCTTGATAAAGAACTTAACGGGTCGAAGGCGAATGTAACCCGCCCTCTCCGGGAATACGATATGTACGGGAACTAACACGCGTCAGATTCTAGTGGGTCAACACCGTCACATGTCACCGGCGGAATCAACGGACTGCTTGAAGAGCTGCAGAAGGTACGTTGCAAAACGCGGGCGATTTTATGGGTATTCATACTAATGAACCTCTAGGTGGCTCACGTAAAAATGGTGGCGGAGTATATGAAGGCAACTGCCGTTACCAAGGTCTAGAAAGACGTGAGTGAGAGAGTCTACGGTGTCCTGTAAGTCTAATTCCCATTTCCCCCAACCTAGCACCAGCTAACAATCATGTAGCAAGCAAGTCGACGCCTCCCTCGCCGATCACAGCAACACCATCAACGCCGACCTCCGCACCATTGAGTGGGCAGTAGGCTACAACAAATGGGAGAAGGAGCTTCTACAAACCGCCACCAATAACATGAAGACGTTCGCAAAGGCAGGAATCAAAAGTACCCTAGCGATAATCAAGGACAGAGAGAAGATCAAGCTGGATCTGAACGGAGATCTAATTAGCGGTGGGACTGTTGCGGGGAGGAAGTTTTATAAGGACCTCAAAACGACTGGAGAGCAGGACTTTGATGTTGACCTTAACCTGGGGAGCTTGTACGTGGACCGTGTCTTCCGCGATGATAAAAATAATTTGCCGGATAGTCCGTGATGGTTAGGGTGATTTGTTGGATAGTTATGATGGTAATTTGGAAGTCGTGTCTAGATTGTGGTGCGGTGGAACTTCTGGGTTGGCACTTTTGTTTGATAGATTGCTTTTGTTCATTTGAGTAGGATGTATACCTAGGTAGAATGTATTATTATTTGCTGTTTACTTCGTCATGCATAGTGACGCTTCAAGTCCTAGTGATGATCCACAGCATGGACATCATCACGACAGGACGTATTGGTTCTTAAATATGCTTCCGAAAGAAAAAAGTTTCAATTTTAATTTTACCTCCACTCCTTCGCAACCCATCAAAATAAGAAGCAAAGCAGTCAATCAACTATCAGCCTTTTTTTGTGTTTTTCTTTCGTAAACCTCATCATGATCGTTAAACCGCTTGCCAATGAACCCATACATACTTGTCAAGGAAATCAGTCTCAAGTACCATCCGCGCAAGTTATGATCGATCCTCAATACCTAACACCCTTTTCCCTCTATGGATGAGGATAGTACCCGCTAGGACCAGGGGGCTGTGCAGTCGGCTCGTTAGCATCCGTTGAATGCACTTGAGGAAAGAGAGCACTAACTGAAGAATTGTATGTATAATCAGTTGCACTTGTACCGCCCCAGTTTTGTGGGAACTGCGGTGGGTGTGCCTGAAGTATCTGCTGCTGCTGCTGTTGCTGCTGTTGCTGCAGTGGTGGGTGGCTTGGGAGTAATGGTTGCTGTTGCGGTTGTGGGTGGTAGTATCCGTGTGGGTGAGAACTCTGAACCGAATATTGTTGTGAGTTTCGGGAGTGTGCGCTAGTAGAAGTGGAGCGGGTGCGCCTGTGGTCGTTCTTGCGGATGCCGTGTGGCTGGTGACCATCTCTCAGGGGGCTGGGAGGACCTGCACCACAGCACGTTAGTTGTTTGCGGAGATCAGAGGTTGAAGCTTCGAGCAGAAAGTAAGAAGGCACAACGAACCTCTGCCTTGGTTTCCTGGGGTCGGAGATCGGTCTCCTGACTGGCCACGTCTACGGCGGGCCTCAAGTTGCCCATTGTATCGTTTGATCAATTCAACTGCAGCATCAACTTCCGCTTGTTCCAGGCGAATACCCCAAAGGGCCTCCTCCACCCCTTTTCGAATTTCGAACTCTTCTCCACCGGCTGTGGTTTGGTGGGGGCAGATTCTCCCGCCGGAGTCGGCTTTTTCCAAATGCCTAGTACGCAGCGAGAGGCGCGTGAAGACGCGCATGCAATTGTCGCATTGGAATGGCGAGAAATCCATGTGCTTGTCAATCAGATGCGTCCTAGATCATTGTATTTGTTAGCCTGGGGCGTGGATGGGTACAGTAACTTGGAGAGGAGACATGCCTCATCTTAGATGGAAGGTTGAAAGTCTCAGCAGTGCATAGCTGACCGTTCTCCACAAATGTGCACCTTAATCCGGCACTTGCCCCAGCGGGGGTGACATAGTGTCGATTTCCAGCTTTTGATGTGCGCGTGAAAGGCTTGGTATTGGACTTTGTAGCTGTAGAATGTGCAGACATGTTGTTGATAGTATCAGGGTTGTGACTAGTTATGCCCGACCTCGAGCATCCCATTGATTCGTCTTCCGACGTGTAATTCGAGTGAGAATTTGAGGACGAACACCCATGCTCAGAGGTGCCGCATGTACCGGGGTAGGGTCCAGACCAAAATTCAGAGTCCTGAAAGTGGTCATTTCGTGCGGCACTGGTGTGAGGGGAGCTTGACATTGTTGATGTATCACTCGGTGATGATCCTGGGGGTGTAGTAGGTTCCAAGCTTGGCCGGTGGGTTGTATTTCTCGGGTGCGATGTCAATTCTGGAAAGAGATGCAAGTAAGGCCGATGTTCTGCTTCGGTTTGGAGTACTGCTAGGGGTTGATAATCAATAGCGGTGCCGACGCTGTCATCAAGGGCATATATAAAGCCCTTGTGAGCGGGATGGGACGTACGCGTTTTCGAGTCTGTCATCTTGGCCAAATGATACAATGGAAGACAGAATATGCTTGGTCAAAACAATACGAAAGACAGATTGAGCTGTAGAGTCGGCGTGTTTAGACCTCAGGAACCACAGACTTATATTAGATATCCGTACGCTATAGGGCGTGTGTTACAACCAAGTAGTAATTGCTGGCCTCCCTAGCCTCTCCATGTACTTTTTTTGAGCCGCTTTCTTCCTGCCTCAATTCTGTGCTTTTAGGATGAACCTATCAATGAGGTGAACAACTGCAGTGCACACCACAACTGCACAACCAAGTCGGTTGCAAGGTTCAACAATCCTCAGCTGTGGATGGTAAACCTATGATTCAGTTGGGATAACTAGTAGACTTCCTCCGACAGGGCCGGTATATTTTGCGCCATTCCCGGCCATCCTGTTGCGGCTCTTCTGAATCCTTGTTATGTTGTTGCCCTCATGACATATATGCCTTAGCTTATTGAAGATACAAACACCCATCGTACGCGCAGGAACGCCCGGAAAAGGTGTGAAACTCCACCTTTCATCATACGCAGACAGTTTGCGCACATTCGGGCTTCGTATGTGCTCAGGGAGCAATTCCGAAACCAGAGGGTGTGTAGCGGAGTCCTGCGTCAAGTTTTCAGAATGCTTGACGACGGCTTGTGATATCAGATAGTCAAGATCATAGTAGATGCGCTGCATGCGACAGAGACGTCCAAGCGGCTCTAGATCGTATTCAAGATCATGATGATACATTACTGGCGCCAGATAATCCCGAATAGAAGAGAATAGAAGAGTCTCCATGACGTAACATGCAGTATAATTTGTTGTTTGGGGAGAGATAGCAGCCACATTGAGGCTCTTTGCTGACCCGAAATTGACTTGCCGCTACGAGATTCTCGAATCGGATTGAGTTCTGTGGAAAGAGTCGGCTTCTGCCGGTGATGAGGCTCTGCTGTGGCTACGATTCGTGTTTATTAGCGAATGGCGTTTGTAAGAACGTCGAGACACCTTCATCACACCCATATCAATCTCAATAGGGGGTGGGGATGAGGCTCTGAGCCGGGGTCTCCAGAAGAGGAATAGGAATGGGGGAGGAAGCGTACAACAATGCGCTGCATACAATGCACATGCATGACAGAACATGGAGGGTGGGAGGGCGGCGACGATTGGCCTGGCAGAGCCGCACAAGCTGGGATGGGTTTTTCACTGTCGACTTGTCGCGTAAAAACCTGCAGGACGGTCGTCGTCTGTCCTACATTGATAAGCCAGTTGGTGGCAGGAATACGCTGATTGGCCCCTCCTCGGTTGGTTCCTCCTTCCTTCCCTCCGACCGCCAAAACACCTCCTGAGGGATGGAGATACCGAAACCCTCGAAACCCCCGCATCGGCGCATCATCATTTCTTGGGCTGACGGGCGCAGCAGCGTCATCGTCATGTTCCGAAAACGGAAAAGTGGGTGAGGTACATCCGGGGCAGAACAGCCGCATGTTCTTTGCGACGCCTGCTCCTTGCGCCCTCACTTCTTCTCTTAAATCTTCTTCTCACGCTCACGCTCACGCGCAGGTTGATTTGGAAATCAACGAGAACTGCGCACGTCGTCTCGTAGTCCCGCTTTTTTCCCCAAGCTCCCTTTTCGTTTCGCACGCCCAGGGGTATCGGTACGTATGATCATGCCCAGTCGTGGCTCTAGGGGCAAAACGTCCAACGTCGGTCGATAGCAGCCTATCCTGTCCGTCCACACAGCAACAGCAGAGCGAGACGCGCATAGCATTGTAGTGGGAACTTCCCCCCTCCCTCCTCCCCCAGGTGCGCCCCCTCCCTCACTTCTTGTCTCTGATCCCCAACAATGGACTTGGATGTTCCTACCGCTATTTGTCCCGACCCCAGTTCCGGCGCTGATTACCCAAATCTCGCGAAATGCAGGTCACGGTACTACACTACCACCACTACCACTGCTACTACCACTACTACTTATAGTGATGGCATCCCCTCCCCGCCCTATTATTGCCGGTGTCGCCCGCAAAGATTGGTGGCAGCGAGACATACTTGAAATCAAGATCCTTGAATTCATATATTCCTGTGTCCTAACCTTGGGCGTTGGGTCCCATCTTCTCGACCCTGCCGCCATCGAAACCCTCCTTAACGAACCAAAACTGGACACAGCCATCCTACAGGCCTACAGGCATCTCCGCCTTCCGAAATCGCAGGGCGACATACCGGACTGCAAAACACCTGAGTGGAAGAATGATAAAAGAAAGATACTTGAATGCCTGGTGCCTATCCATCGAACGTACAAGGCAGTTGAGACGGACGAGTTCGGGCACTTCACCAAGCAACAGGCATCGGACAACCAGAATGATCCTTGGACTCCGCTGGAAGCTTCAGGACACTCGGGCCAGCAAATACTACAGGCATATCACACACCGAGGACGCCAGCGACGGGACCAGCCCGTGCGCCATCGGAAACACATTCCACTACATCCGACCACACAGCGACTATCGACGATTACCCTCGTCGGAGTGAATCCGCTGTATTCAGCCCGGCCGAGTCATTGGTTTCTCGAGGGTCGAGGCGGAGGAGATCATCTAGCTCTATGCAGAACGAAAAACCGGGAAAGCGGGCACGGGGACCTCAGGAGCACATATGCCAAGTCTGCCGCAAGAAGTTCCCGTTCTTGTCAAAGCTCACCGACCATATGAAAACTCACAGTACCGAGAAGCTTCTTCGATGCCAATACTGCCGGAAGTCGTTCAAACGAACCCGCGAAGTTAATGCTCATCTCAAATCGGTACACAAGATTGACACTCTACAAGTTCAACCTCGGCCACCTCCGAGCCCTCCTGCACCACTACAACCCCCAACACCCGCCTCTCTTCCGACTCCTGCCTCTCTCCCAACGCCCGCCTCTCTTCCAACGCCCGCCCCATTTCCGATGTTTCAACCTCTGACCCCGGCTTCGAGTACCCCTCTTCCACCACCTCGACCTTCGCCCAGACCTCCGCCCTTCTCGGCGCCATACACGCCGGTCACGCCAGTCCCTACGCCAGAGCAATTCAACGCTCCAACACCGGCAGAAACCGAGACAGAATACCAGGATACGCCATCAGCCTTTACACCCCGGGTCACTACCGCTGAAGATGAACGCAGGCATATCCCCGAACTGAGCTATCGAGGAGCACCGGATGAAGATGTTAAACCCAAGCTAAGCGCTATTAGCGAGGCAACGGGGAGGGTTGATCTCAGTAAACATGATTGCAAACTAGCACCTCTTCTGAACGTTCCACCTGAAAACGAGCCACGTCCGAATATAATCGCCGAAAGTGAGCCACGTCCGAATATGATCACCGAAAATGTACCACTTTCGTGCGAAAAGCCAGAGGTAGACATCGCTGAAAAGCGGGCCAGCACTCCAAAAGTTGCGGTTGAGGACACACCCGGAGCCAAGGATGATGATACTGATTCCCAACACACCGACGGGTCCGATCTTCCTACGGATACCTCACCCGGAAGCAACAAACTGTTGGCCACAATTTTGTTCGGGAATACTTGAGACATGTTGTATACATCTGGCCGTTAGTCCTCACCACCTCAGATTCATCACACACGCTAATCTGGAGTTTTATATTTAGATTCATGGAAGCGTCGTACCTTACATCGCCATAGCTTCGAAAGTATAATGGGGATAATATAGATGACTAGATGACAACACGGGATAGCGTATGGGGGGTTTCAGATTTCCATCTTACTGGTTTTCGTTGTAGATATTTTCTGCGTCCAGTTACCGCAGTCTTTCCGTGACTCCTACCGCTTGAGCGCTACACTGGAGGCTCAGTTCAGCTGGCTAGGATAGCACTGAAATGATATTTAGGGCCGTGAACCATGCGCCTTTCTTGTATATACCCTACTATTGCGCGTTATTGTCGCTGAAAGTGGATGCAATATTGTTCTGCCTACATTGCATATGTGCCTAGATTGCATATTGGCGATGTTGAAATGTGCGCCTCAGTTGCCTATCGGCCAGCTCACTGCATGCTTCTAGAAAGTATGATGCAGTTGGCACCAATAATCTGCACGGTTAAATCATTCTATGACTATTTGTCGGTGTGGATCATCGACACTGTAAGACTGGATAGGCAGGGATTCAGTGATCTATACCATGCGCTAATACTGTCTCTTCCGCGATGTTGCTGCCCTGCGCCTCCTTTTCATGTGCGCCTGCGCAATGGTTATCCTTGTCGTCATTGTGGCTCATCTACAATCCGTAGCAACAACAAGCAACAAGAGGAATCTAGCTTCCCATTCCCATGGTTAAGAGATGGGATCAGCCTCGTGGGGAAGTCAAGGCAACCGACGAGGTGACTTGTGCGGAGGTCTTCGCACTCTTCTTTCTCAGCTCTAACTTCGCGCACTTATTTTTTTGAACATATAAACTTCTAAGTTCCTTCCGCCTGGCTGGATGGCTTGCTGCTACACACGTAAACCCTACACCATTCTACGGAAGACCTGATCCCGCCTGCCTACCCTTCCCGCCTCCTGCCAGCGTGCGAGTTTATAATTGTGTTTCTTACTTCTCTTGCCTCGTCATCATATAAGGCGCCAAACAACTAGATCAGCCGACTTCATACCAACCCTAACCCCCTCCGGCATTCATCACACGGCACATGTCTCTCGCAGAGACTCGTCCCCCGTGGCTAACCACTCCTGAAGAACTCGAAAACCTAGTCTCAGAAAATTGTATGCAAGTCGACGTCAATGACCTACGAAAGTCCCGACACGGCTGCTCAATAGTGGAAAACGTGCTCTCACTGATCCTGCAGCACCTCCCGGCGCCCAGCGAGTACGAGCTCAGTATGGCTAGACATCACCTTGCGGTGGATTTGCAGCATATGTTTAAGCAGTGGTCCGAAGAGGGGATGAAGGCAACTTTGGAACAAAGCTTTTTGGGGACATTTTATGAGACGACACCAATGATGAGACAAAAGGATTTGGATCTAAGAGAATTCCGGCCCATCAATTCTCCTTCATCTTCAGTAACCATGGATCCTACCGGCGGACAACATATGTCAACGTTTATAAGCGGGTCAGCGAGCGTTGTTCCGATGAAACGAGCTATGGAAGATGAGGAAATGACGCCAAATAAGGCGGGAAAGTTTTATTATGGCACCGATATTCCGGGCGAGAAAGACTTCCGATGTCCGTACAATGTGCGGGACCCAACTTGTCATCTGGATTGTGCGGGGAAGAGGTTTCCAAACCCTAGGAAGCTCAAGTACGTCGTCTCCCACCCCGCTTTCCCCGTTGATATTTGCTAGGGCTAATCCTAGTAGGGAACACATATGGCGGTTTACCAAGCCGTTTAAATGCCCCAATTGTTTTGAAGGGTTTGGCCGCGACAAAACCAAAGCAATCCACTGCGACCAGCGGAAAGTCAAATGCGTAACATCGGATAGAAACGAGTATGATGGGAGTGCGGAGCAAGAGCGGGACAAGCAAATCGAACTCGCAAAAAATACACCGCAGATATTGAATATTTTTGAGCAATACGAGCAACGCAAATCCGAATCATCATCATGTCAGTAACACCACAAATAAACAAACACCGACGAAGCTACTGCCATCCTGTAGTTCGTTTCCGTTCCATAAAAAGAGCGATTTGTGGTGGATGGTGTCGGGTGATGCTGACGGTCATGCAGCCGATCCGCATTATCAACAACCCTATGATGGTGAAAGCAGTAGCGGAAGCTACAACGGCAACGGTAACGACAACAATGACGACGACGACGACGATGATGACGAGACGCCAGAAAGAGAGAGTCCCCGGTCTGAAAACTCAGGAAGCTTCACGCCGGTTGCTTCTGCTACTACAACTTTCCCCTGGAAACCTCAGCCTCCTTCGATAACACTTAGGATTCCTCAAGGACCAGACACATATCCCACACCTCCTGGAGACCACACATCTTCCTTCAGCCCTAGCCAGCAATCAATTGGCAGTCCGTACCAGCAGACCATGAATACGGGTGACTTCACACCTTCAACCAACTACGGACTAGATGTGGGCTTTGGCCATTCAACCCCAACTGCTACTCGTTCTCCTGTGGCACCATTTAATCCTGACGACTTGTATTCTCCAACCCACCAACGCCTGCCGGACTTATCGATTCCCCAGATTTTGATCACGCAGGACGATCCGGTGGTACGGAGCCCTATGATGCCTGCGGGGTACCAACACCACTACCCGATTGAGCAGCAGATGGGTCCCCCGCCCCCGCGTCAACTGCAGCAACAACAGCAGTCATCCAATGCATATCCCAGCGGTTCCAGTCAAGCATTTGGCGGTGGCAGAGGAATGCAGCAGGGCGAAGTCATTTCATATGGGTTCAAGACTTTCCCGCCAGCAAAGTTTCGCATGAGGTTCGATCGAGGTTTTGAGTAGGGAGTTTCTCTTTTTTCTCTCTTTTTTACTTCTTTAGGAGTTTTGGGGCCCTTTGTATATATTTTTGAGTCGGTCTTGTTAAGATTAGCGCACGCTTGGATTATTAGATACCCTTTTTTTTGTATTTGTTCATTGATAAAATTCGCGGCCTTTTATGGAGTTTTTATGGTTTATGAAACGATAGATATAGATACTTTAGATTCTTTATTTCCTCTAGACTATCCTCTTCATCAAAATGTAAATAATTTACAAAAGCACCCCGCGCGAACTTTTGGCACCACGTAGCATCTAGAAAGGCTGTGGCTATACCTTCTGCATAAGCGGCGGGCTGTGTATTTGTCCGCGAACACGCCCTGATTGGAGCCTTCCAACGTCGGGTCATGCATAGCGAGGGGATATTGCAAACAACAAACCCAATTTACTAAGCCTTGCAAATATAGCCTCGTTGAGGTTTCGCAGTGGGGCGTTGGATTAATTAACACCGAGCCTGGGTAGGTGCGCCTGCGGAGAACGCCTTAGCTTTTACTTGCAATCGAAATGTAACTAGGCTGAGGGGCGCGGCGTGTACCTGAGGGAGCGGAGTGAATGGTGGTGGATGGGCTGCATATGCAGAATGTGGTTGAGGCGGAGACGTATGTCAATTGTGGATTCGGGTCGGGCCAGCACATGACCCCCGACACTGCATGCAATGTACTCAGATGGTTAATTGGGTCAGGTCCAACGGCTGGCCCATGCAACAATTACGTCTTCTACTGCATTGTCTAGCAGAACCTTTGCGGTGTCTGTAGCTCGTGCAGCTCGCATACCCGACTGTCCTGTAGCAGCTGCTATTCGTTGTTGATTCAATTGAGACATGGTTAGGTTGAGACATGGTTGTTAGCTGGACGAATAAAACATTGTGACAACCTAAACAAACTACGGATGGGGAATGCGCGAATGCCGCGCCTCCCTCACGTATCGCAAGAATCGCGAAGTTCAACGATGCAACCGATAGACGTGAAGGAATAATAAATTGTATATATTAGTGGCAGTGCTGCATCTAGATACTGCATCGGTCAACGGACATCGAAAAGACTCGATATCCAGCGAGACAACGTACGAATTAGCCGACAGCTTGGCACGAGACGGGAAGAAAGGATTAGACGCAAGAAAGATGAGGTGTTGATCGCGATTGTAGCATACTGGCATTTAGCGCTGAAGATGGGATGATATGACGATCCAATATATTTTCAACCCTATCAGTGCAGCAATCTTAGAATGTTCGTAATTGAGGATAGATGCAATAGCTACTCTAGATAGAGATGCCACCCGATACCTTACAATCGGCATCCCATTGAAGCGCGTGCGGGATACCGTATTATCAATTCGATCCCCGATTAATGAGACATTATCTCCCCAGTCCAGTCCCTTGCTTGACAGAGTTGCTTCGACTCTGGGGTTGTTAACTCAACAGCTGAGACCCTGGGGAATGTGGAACAGAGATGTTTATGCCAGGAGAAGCACTCATGTATCCAATCTGTCGGAATTTATCCGGCAGTTGCGTGACCGAAGGATATTGGTTCCATCGTGCAAATTGCATTCCTGCGGTGTCACTCGGCTTGTGATTTACCGCCTAAATCTCCATCTCTGGGGGCTACTTTATTGTCGTAGACGGTCACGACGAATTTTGAAATGTGCGGTAGTTGTTTTTTTCTTGCAGCATGTGCTTGTGGTGTATCATCCAAAGAAAATCACAGTAAATCTTGTCATGATAAACGATTCTGAAACACAAAACACGCAGCGGAAGGGGAAAGCAGAACGACTGGTTATGTTGACTGGCGTGCATAAAACGAATGTGCTCGGGACTTAGATTTAGCAAGTGGATGGGACTTGCTCGAATCAGTAATCTGAAGTAGATATAAATAATATCCATATCAAGCAGGTCTCAGTTTCACGACCTGAGTAAATAAATAAAAATCTATCTACCTACCACCGGCCAAGGCCGGTGGTATGACTGAATACACACCGAGCAGGTAAGACCATCCAGCCTCAGGTTCTAATTCTTCCAACCTCCCAAACCTGCTAACGAGTGATCTCCCACTAGAAACAAGCGCCGGAACGTGATACTTATCTTAGGAGGATAGTGGTGTAATATTGATGGTCGCGAACGCCAAAGTACAAGAAATTCTCTCATACTCTAAACAGAGTGAATACAGTATGATTAAAACAAAACAAAAGTACAAGAAATACCCTTACGTTTCTTCGCGAGGTAGTTATCTCGATCTTGTACTTGATGTTGTCAACACCCGATTAGTCTCTCCGTGTCTCTGGTGAATCCAAACTGTTCGAGAACACCGTGCATATGACCCACTCCTTCCGCATAAGTAAACCTTACTCTTCACCGGCTACTTTCTCCATCCCATCTGAATCAGTTGTCTCGAAACTCGTTACGTTACCTAGTATCCCTAAATGAAACCTATTTACCTAGAGGAAACTCGGCCAGCGTGAGGTTACTATTGGCTATTGAAAAGCTCGAGTTCCGCCGTTATTTCCCTATAGTGAAGGCTCTTGTATCAAAACTGAGTCAGCAGCAGCCGAGTTCAGAATACTTGGGCGGGGTTCTGAAATCCTGGGGTTCACATAATGATCGATGATGGGCTGCATGCCGCGGCAACCAAGAAAAAGGGCTGGAGGCGGAGATGCATAAGGCAGGAGTTCAGATGAAAGGCTTAATGCCCAGCAGTAAGGGAGGTGATACTTATTTGGGGCTCTCTGATCTCCACCGATCACTCGACGTTCGTCTCTTGTAACTAACCCGCGCGTGAGGACGGGGCCGTTTCACCACCCCCGCACTCACCTAAATCCCATCCACTACATAAGTACGCTGTCCATAATTTACATCTTATAGCAAAATTCTTCGGTTGTAATCAAAATTTCCTCCGTCCGCTGCAGCTGTGTCTTGCAGCAATTGCGTAACAGATTTCTTAATAGCTAGTCCACTAGCGACCGTATTCCCACACCCACGATCTCTGTGGCTGGATGGATATACTTGTTTCTCAGACAAAAAGAAAGTGCTGTATCTGGTTGGAACACCCTTTTTTGGTGACAAAATTTTTCGGTGTCCGAGTGGTTCAAAGTCTGAAAACCTGCAATGAATCCTCTTTCGGGACACCCTCTGGTGTTGGTGACGTCCCGATCACTGCAACTGACACAGTAGCTGCAAAACTTGTTTTTTCTTCGTTCTCGGCACTTGTGGACGGATCGGTGGCTTGTTCCACTGGTCCATATTGCTCCAGCTCTGTCTCTATGCATCCAGCGGATGTAGGCTTGGTTGCATTGCATTGACAGGTGGGTGGGAGGCGGAGCAGGATTGTGGAAATCCTGCTTCAGTAGGGATGCGTCACGGTGTTCTGTGACAAGTCACTGACAGACCCACATTATCACGGATATAGGATTTGGCATATTACGGCAAGGGTATTTAAACTATAGATAAATAACTAGAGCAGGTACCTTGCCAGCCTCCTTCTGGGTACCGGTAGAGCCGCCTGGGTACTCGATATCGCGTATTTCCTTGAGTATCACTGGATCTTTCAACCACCGCGATGATTCTCCGTTTGCTTCGTACTGTAGATGTGTTCCTCCTGCTGGTATGCACCCTCTGAGCCAATTTCTGGAGCTTGTGGTCGATAATCTTTGGTTTAGTTTGGTGGGAAGAGCTATGTCCACCTTTCACGGCTACCGGTGGAGTCCTCGAGAGTGTTTCCAAGTCGAGACTACCAATCAAGACCCATGTTGCGATAGATCCCCAACAAGATCAGCAACTCTAGATCTCCCCTGAGAATCTCGACTGATGCACAACCCCGAAGCGGGGATAAACATCATGAATAAGGTTCTTCCTACTAGTCATAGTACGTGGCGCTGACAAGCAAACGTTTTCTGTCACACTTTTCCAGTAATTACGCCTTTCTCAGTGGCAATTGTGACAGAATCTGGACCAGAGGCCAGCGATATATTACGATAAGAGTGATAAGATCGGATACATAGATGTAGGGTTACTGGGGGCGGCTAGGTAATGTTCTGAGATTAGAGCGATCCGGGGGACTTTCTTTGGATTGTTCACATCAGGAGTATTTGAATGTCGCAGCGTGACCCTGCTCACATGGCCTCACTGTTACGCTCTGTAAATCAATATCAGTTGGCATCACGGAAAGCACTCAAGCGTCGCTGCATGTGCGTATCATCATCTGATGTCACTCGTACATCACAGGAAACGATGCACATGCACAAATGCCACCAGCGAAGAGTAGTTTGTTTGCTTTTTGTACGTACGTTATCATTAGTCCTTTCTTTTCCCACCAGTAGAGCTCTTTCCTGCATGCTTTACACTGCATCCATCATCATGCATGTATGTTTGACTACCTGGCAAACCTCACCGGCATTACCGCACGGAGCTCCGGAGTATCTTTGAGCCGCAGAGCAGGTGGGCGGATGGTCTCCTTGAGCGGTTCACACAAATAGTGCGACTGTCAAAGACCAGATTTTTGAGTAGCAAAAGATAGTGGTTTGTATCGTGGGTTAGTGTCCTATTGAGACTGGATTTTGCAGTTTAGTTCTGCTATTCATTAATCGCACCCGCACTGCTCACGGATGTTGGCCCTGTCCTGAGATACGTCGCGAGATGTGTCATTTGGATCGTCGTGTGGATAATACCACTTGCGCCGGGCACTAACTTATCCTCAGCGTCTGATTGAGACAAGCTCGTGTATCACATTCCAATACTAGCTCGTAAGAGGACTTTTAACACCAGGATCGTAATTACCATCCTTTTTCACCATAACTTAAGCGGCCCCTGCACAGCGCACCATACACACAAATTTCCTCCCTTGCAATTCTGAGAGGTCAGATGCAGGGTGTATCTGCTGTTTGCGCTGGTCCCCCGGTTTGGAGCCTCAACCCCAAAAAGTTAATTCTCGTGATAGTTATTAAAGTAATCCACTTGTAATCACTCGCCTTCATTGGCGTGTGAACTTTCGACTTGCTGTTCTTCCCACACATCTTCTTTCATCAGTAAACATCAATATAAGCAAATGGGGCCCATATATGCAACGTCTCCTTTGTAATAAGTCGATGAAGTACACAAGTTATCACTCGATGTTTTTTATCCATAGGTTAGGTAGATTAAGCTTTGGCGCCAGGAAGAGCTCGTTTGAGACATACCGAAATTGTTGATATGATAGAGGCTTTGGGTATGTGAATTTATAAGTCTCAGGACGAGGGAAGATCGGACTAGGGAAGATGATCCCCACCAACTAGATTACTATTCAATAGGTCGCATTCATGACATACATATATACCGAATATCACTCGAATATACATGCACCGCTCTACATTTCTACTTCTAACTCACCACCATCCATGCATCTCCAACATCGCCGCCACGCTCTCCCCAAATATCTTCTGCACCGCTTCGCTGGGGTGATAGGTATTCTTCCATATACACTCGTCGCTACCACAAACCGTGGTTGCATCCACAAACCCATACCTTCCGGGGTTATCTAGCAATTTGTTATACTCTGTAAACGAATCCCAATGGTACATCTTCACCTACACCACATAAGTAACAATAACATAAGGAAGTGGAAACACCTCGCTCACCCCCTCATGACTCCCAATAAACTCTCTCGCCTTCTCCCCTAGTCTTTCATTTGCACCCACCACCGCAGTATGTACACATCCCCTCTCCTCCTCGTTCAGCACCGCCAAATAATACGGCGTCCTCGTGGTATCCGGAACATTCAGCAGCAAAAACGTCCTCGCGGAATAGTCCCAATACAGCTCCTCGATGATTTCAAAGTAGCTGCTATACACCTTATCCAGGAACGCCGGATCATCGGGGTGTTTCCCGTTGTCAAAGGTGGCGCCGATATCGTTGATGCCGATGAAAAAGCTCCACAACACATCCTCTGACCGCCGTTCCCACACTTCCTTCATCTGCGGCAGCTGTCGCGACTTAATCGATTTCCGCGTTACGAGCGCGGAATCTACCACATCTCCGGAGCGCGCAAAGTTGTGGGTGACTGTGAGGGTGCGGTTCGAGAGCGTGGTCAGTGCTGTGAGCCAGTTATGGCCGCCGGTGTAGCAGTCGCCGACGAGGCAGGAGGGGCTTCCGAGGGGACATGAGACGCAGGGAAGCGGTGGGGTGGTGGGATCGAAAGAGGTGTCAGTGTAAGAATCGCCGAAGGAAATGATGTGACGGGGTTTGTCTTTGGTGATGATGAAGGGGTGTTGTTCTGAGAGTGCGAGGATCAGTGGAAAGTGGAGGTAGAGCAGGAGGTGATAGGAACAGTGCATGGTGTGTGGGTGTGTGGGTGTGGGGCGCGGAACCCGGATGTGCCGCCGAAACCAAATCATGAAACAACGCTTCGCCAGTCCGCAATATATTAGAAATCCCACAGAATTGGGCTTATATTGAACACTATATATTAATTCTAGTGAATGTGTTGGTCTATGTAAGAAAAAAGGTTGCTATTAGCGACTTACATCGTAGGTCATTGTTCATCACTCGACCTTTGAACTCGCCATGTCGAGAGGCGGACATGATTCTTCATTCTTGAACCAATCAGTTGTCATATTCCAGAAAGCTCCCGTGGATGATAAAGACAAGTCTATCGAAGCAAATTTTGGAATATTGGTATGTTCTCGCAACCGGGGTGGAATCTGAAGCCGAACATCTAACTCACAGAAAATATGTTTGACAGTCAGACGGGGCATGGTATTCCAAAGCAAAAAGAATGATCAGAGCAGGTTCGAGCCTGCAGACTGACGTTTATAGCACCATACCCAATTTCTTGTTGGGCTAAACGATCAGTTTTCATATCTATGGCGTTTTAATCATAACGACTTTTATTCAGGATAACCCTCCCCAAATTTTTGCACTAAAACACAGGCAAAAATGAAGAAAAGAGTTTGGGAAACTATCAGGTGTTTAGGGCCCACTTCACCTATGTTTTGAGGTTTGTGTGGGCACGTAAATTGTGTTATTGCATGTTACTGCGCGCGTTGCATTGCATTAATGACAATGTTAATGAGTAGCTATGTCAGGTTAATGACTCAAGTCATTCTAATTTGATGCGTCAACAATGAGTACTCATTGCTTTGCCACTCTCTCAATTATACCTTCGAATAACGCAAAACTGAACAGAGGCAGTACAGACACCCCATTAATCATAATCACAGTACAGAAAAGTACTAAAATACGTGCCCGGTTGCTACGAAGAGGCAAAAACCATGGCAGGAAACAAGAACAAAGAATGATTAGTGTAGGTCTCGAGCTTACGAAGTTAGTGTTTACAATATTCTGAATTGGCTGGAATAAGTTTTAAGCATGCTACTTGGTTTTTATAGCACTATACCATGCCAGTTATGTTAGGCAGCCGGTTCTTATATGTTCGGTGTTTTTGACCATGATCATGAAAACTGCAAATATCCTAGTACAGAAATCAATGCGAGGACAGCATATAGCACTAGGCCAAACAGCAAAAGAGTAACCCCGCAAGCATTTACAACATCGTAAGTTGATCAGAGAAGGTTCGAAGTAGCCAGTACAGAAACTAATCCATAGGCGGTGCAAGCCTATTGCACTACTCGCTGTCAGCGGCCGGCCGACACAAAAGACAGTCTCCATGACAGGACAAAAGAGCAAAAGAATGATTTCTGCAGGTTTTAGGCCTGCTACCTTAGTGTTTATAGCACCGTGTCCAGAGGTTTCGAGCCTGCGACTTCAGTGTTTTACAGCACATGCCCTCTTGTTAAGCTAAGCGATGAGTTCTTGTATATACATTGATCGAACCATAATCATGTAAAGTTTCTACTATATAACAGATAATACTCCCGCGGAATCCCCATAGCATTGCTTGCCTTAAATTGTGGCCCAGGGTGAGTGGGTTAGTACAATACAAGGAACAGCAAAATAGTGATCTCGGCAGGTTTCGAGCCCGCGACCTTAGTGTTTTCAGCACCACGGATACCGGCTAAAGCTAAGCCGTCAATTCTTGTTTATTTGAGGATGTTCTGATACTTGACTGCGAAATTGCCAAGCGTGCGGAAACCGAAGGTACGCAGTAGGACCTTCACGTACGCTTGAACTGATATCGACAACCTAGTGGCAAGCGGTGGCAAATACCACAGTAAAATTTCAATTTGGACGTGTCCAGGTACTCTACCTTGGCGTACGTCGTATTTCACATGCCGTTTGCAATTTGATCAATGATGGGCAGATCTAGATAAGCGAAAAGCTTATATCGACCTTACCTGTTCTTCAATCCTCGCCACCGCATCATCGTGAGCAGCAGTCTGTACATCCATTTGGGGTTAGAATCCATGAAACCCACTCAAAACCTGTTCCCCACCTCTACCTCACATCTCTGCAATAACAGGTATGCTCGAACGGTGATGGAGAGGAATTGAGGGAGAAGTTAAACGCGTGCAACCGATACCTGCCAATATTTACTACAGTAAAAGATGAAGAATTGAAGGGCAATAGCATTTGAATACCTACCCAGGTAATTACGATGTAGAAGTGTGGAATATTGACATGACCAAAAAAATTGGAAAAAAACCCAAGTCTCAATCACAGCATCTCACCTGCACATACATCGTTATCAATGTTGCATGTGTACCTGCATCGTGAGCCTCACAGCTCAGGTCCGTTTGATATGCAGTTGGTGTGTGAAGATATGCCTCAGGAGAGCGGCTCATATCAGTGCAAACGGATAAGAGATATGGAGACGAATATGGCTGTGAATATGGGAGACAAGTCTGTATATATATACGGGCCTTCAGGGCCTCGAGAAGATCAGTCAATCAACAAGTCTAAGAAGCATCCAAAGTAACAATCAAGACAGTCGAGATATAAATACCATCCAAAGCGACCTGTGGTATAATGGCTAGCACGAATACAATATATCTTATCCAAAACTTCTTATATATCACGGCTTGAATCTGTATGGGCGCGGGTCTATTCTCTCGCTACGGCTACGTTCGTTTAGAGTTTATGCCTAAAGTTTCAACCCAGTCACCTCTATCGTGGGTTCGGCTCGTTGTAGGCCGGAATTAGGGGGGGATTCATCTCAACAAGCTCGGTTTTTGATGATATTTGGCTACTTGGACGCTTTGGACGTCGAGTTGCTGCGTGAAGATATCTTATTGGATTTAGGATTATTAGGATTATAAAGGTGATGTGTAACATCAGAGCGTCTATACATACTTTTGCGTATGTCATGCGCAGATTTCATTTGTCTCATCAGCTTACTCGTCTAGAATAAATCCTTTTCAAAACTAGAGTTCTAGTCACAATCAACAACTTACTATAAGAACATACAACGCTCTGAACTCAATCCAACTGCCGAGTGCCTGAGTGATGCGTACCTACACTCTCGCTTAATTCGATCAGCCACCAACAGGTCTGGGCGGATGGATTAACAAGCAGTTCAGCCGCAGCGGTAAGGGACTGGATAAGTACCGCATCGTTCGTCGAAATCACGAAGGAGAAGTATAGATACTGGATCTCTCATGGTTGGTGTGCTTTTCTTTAAGTTTGTGGCTGTTTATGGCCACGGATGGCTAATGTTTTACCGTGCAGGTGTCTTTCGGTTCGCTCCTTCACGTTCACTACTACCCACCCGCTCTTTATCTAAGTAGCTACTCCACAACTTTTCGTTCGTTTACCAGTCTCCACCGTCTGCCCGCCAGTTTGCGCATCTACTACATAATGCGCTACCAACGCCCTTCATCCTCTTCTCTCTCCTCTCCCTCGGTCTAGCGCAATCACTTAGACCCAACCTCTCCTCAACTGCAGAACCACACATCTTCAGACCCGTACGTTTAGAACAGCAAAGCTCAGAACACGGTGCACGACTGTCTCACGTCGCTGATCAACGAGAAGCCCCTAATCAACTACTAGTAATTCACTAGGGTATAGTGATTGAGGAAGTAGCATCTATTCACCAAGAACCACGGAAAGACGGATTTCTTCCCCGATCATAGTTGGCAGCTATAGCTGTATCAAGAATGCAGTCCTCAAGGATCAGTTGTTTGGGTATTGCGCCTACTACCCTGATACGAAGTCGCCAGACGCGTTGTGTTGTTGGGTATGTTCCGAAGTAGTTGGCTATGGTGAGTGAGGAAGAGGAGAGGTGTGAAGATGGCGGAGCTTTAGGGATGGTTCATAGCTAGTGGCTAGATTGTGGGGAAGAGAGGAGAAATTAATCGGAGCCATCATAGAGTAACCATTTATCCGTGAAATTCGTCAAAAAACCAATATTTCTTTCTTCGTAATTTAGTCCGTCGTGCATGTGGGATCGAATTCACACTACATCACTCGACTTTAGAGTTCACCAGCCTTCTCACGTGAATTAACTGAGCAAACTCCATTGGCACTCTCTATGGAAAGTTCTCTTCCTAAAAGACCCGAACGAGATAACGATGAAAACGATGGTAAAACACTGTACACATCGAGTCAACAGACGAGCTCAGTGGGTACACATTTTTGGCTTGACCTGCAAGCCCCCAGAGGAAGTTAGTCTCGTGACAGCGTAGCAGCTAGTTCAAGACTCAATAAGGCGGACTTGCGATAAGGCGGACGGCACCCAGAGACTATAGCTAGAGTAGAGTACTGTAGCGAAACATCACGCGTCACGTATTGCCTTCTCGCCGTTAATCTTACCAGATAATTATCGCTTTTTACACCAATCGTCTGCTTCCAACGAGCCATTAAGCTCGATATAGTATTGCCCTTAAACCCAGCCAGATGATCTCAGCTGAAAGAATCCTTTCGTCCGGTGGTTTGCGGTTGAGATCCCCTGTGAATAATTAAGGCGCAAAGGTTATTTGGGATCGTTGTGTGGAGGGTTGGTGTTTCTACGGCTTCACCGAACCTAAAATTCAGTTAAAAATCCTTCAATTCGCCAAAAACCCCCGCATCAGCAATGTCAAATGCTGACTGGGAGGGGCTAGATGTGGTACTGTAAGGAGTTCACTGAGGCATTCCTGCACAGCTGCTGGATCAAATCATTTGTTTATCGAATTGTTGACCAGCTCCGCCCGAAAGATGATAGTGCTCAATACACCCACAACGTAACATTCTTGGGTAGGGTAAAGGGTACCAAAACTTCCGAGTGGCTGAGACTTGCTAGATATGAAACTTATTTACCTAAGAATTGCTGATTCGAGTAAGTTTCAGCCGTTTGCATGTTTTGGGTCTAAAATGCCGGCCCAGGGTATGATTGGATGGAATGTAAAAGACGAGAATTGTTTTGGCGAGTCCAAGGTCTGAGTGGATCTGGTAGCCTTCTACTGAACGTCATAGGTTTGTTCATCTCGCACGACAATCAAGCCACTCTTACTTCTCTTTGCACCACTTCGCCCAATTTCCCAACCGCCCAAGCCAATTCCAATAATTGACGTGGGGAAATATTCAAAATCTCTCTCCCAAGGCATATACACTGTTTGAACCATAGACTAAGTAGAGTGCCTTTGTGAGTGACAACGTGTGTTGATAATATGTGTTCAACACATCTCCCATTTCCAATCTCTGCTCTCGTAAGAACACCAACGTACAAGCCTTGCTACACCGGAGTGATAATTAATGAACCCTCGGCATTTCTCACTCTTCTGGTCTCTAATAGCACGTGCGAATAACCCCTCTCACAGATTCACCACAATTCGGCCATTCACATGCCGATTGAACAGTCTGCTTCCACCCAATGGGGACTGGGAGGCTAGTAAAACCCAGCCCCCCACACAAATAGACATCAATCAACAACGACCAACCCAGCAATTTTCCGAATTCTGCGCGGTGATACTATCGAAGCCGAAGCAAGCCATATACCCCCCCAACGCCCTACGGCGCAAAAACCCCGCGGAATGATCCTACCCCAAGTTTCAAACCGTCAGATACAAAAGCAGTATCGTGGCGGAAGGTATTGCAAGTGCTTACGTCCCAAGCGGGGGGGGGAGAACAATACCTTCCATCAACCTTCCATTGCACGCCTACTAAAAAATAAGCGTATCACGTTTCGAAACAACTAACTAAAAACCTCGCGGAACGCTTTCCAATCCCCCCAGGGCGGATTTTCAAACTCGGTGTAGCGGCAGAAATAGTCCCGAAGTATTCTAAACTCTCCCAAGTGCTTACCACCCGCAGTAGCTTCCAAACGGATGGTGAGTGACACCCCATGACTTCCCTTTGCGCACAATCTCGGCGACCTTACCCCGCACCGGTTCCATGCGTCGGCGAGCAGTAGGTAGACACAAGGCTGAGGAGCGGAGTGGTTCGACTCGATCCGATCGGCTATACACACACAAAGAAGACACGTTTTGAAAGATATGATAAGAAACGAGGGAATACAGAAGAAGGCAGAATGTGGGGGGGAAGTGCGAGGCGGAGCACTCCGTCATACACTCTCCATTAATTGTGATACACCTAGGGCATCTCGAGCTCCCTATAAAAAAAACCTCCCTACAAATATGCAACATTAATACCTATGCATATATAGTTGGTTATAAGGACAAGCATAAGTTGCTCAAACATCCCAGTTGTGCCCAACCCACCCACAAAAAAAACACATCGATCGGATCATGTTTCCATTGGTTTTTCGCCCACGATATCACAAACAAAAGCAATGGGCTGGCGTCATCGGAGGGCAGAAAGTTTGGTGGCTTGAGGCGGAGCTTCCGAATCCATCACCGAGCTGCAGCGCATAGCGTCGGAATGGGTGCAGGCGAACCATTGAAGAAGGCTGAAAGAAGAAAATACTAGTGCGACATTGACGGACGGAGCGCCGAGCGAGGGGAGTGTTCCGACCACGATCATCGAGCGCAGCCCTGCGTAGTTTCTAGTTCGTCTCAACACAAGTGTAATGCGCAGCAGCTGCGTGAGAACAGGGAAGGAAAAGCCGGATTTTGCACGCCCACATATCCCCCAAAACCACCCAAACTGTGAACAGTTGCACGTAACTCCCAGCGCAAAACTTTTGTTATCCCCAAAAATTCAAAAGCTTTTTCTATCTAATAAACACTACTAACTAAACGGCCAAGTCGCCTGACGTGCACTCCTCTCCCTCCTCTCCCTTCTCGCAAGATCAATCGTCTCCTCAATAGTCCCATACAAATCATCGAGCTGCTCACACTTCTCCCAATCTCTTAGCTGCCAGCAGAAACACCTTGTAATCTGCACCAGCGCCAGCAGATCCCTATCTGACTTTTCCTTATTCTTCGAGTACGCATGTCGCACCTCATCCACAGGCTGTATCTCACCATTGAACGACTCGATGCGAGAGACCATTTCCCGCTTCAACCCTTTCGCATCCGACAGCCGCCGGAGGAGATGTGTCCACTGCGGTAGCGTGAGGTCGTTTTTATTAGCAATTTGCCGGCCGTGGGTAGTGTAACAGAGTTTCCGGCCCTTACGGTCTGTTACCACATCGAGTTTCTCCTTGTGCCGCTCGTAGAAGGTGTGTGCGGCTTCGATGCAGCATTCTTGCATTCTCTCGAAGTATTCGCGTTGCTTGGCGCCGTTGAGATGCATTTCTTGCACGGGTTCGGCACGACCTGAGGGGGTTCGCTTATGTTGTCTTGCCGGAACTGCGAGGTTTTCCTCGGTAGGCGGACGGGGCTGCGGGTGCGGCCATGTTGATTCTCGCGCGGGACTGCGGTGCTGTATAATGCCTTCGGGTGGTTCTAAGGGGTCGGTATATACCCGGGATGACGGGGAGAGAGGGATAATGCGGGGAGAGCGCGATCGAGATGGGCCGGTATTGGGATGCGTAAACTGTACTGAAGAACCTACGGGTTGAGGCGAAGTAGAGAATAAAGACTGGGTTGGTTGCGCTGTACTTTGGGGAGTGATTGCTGCGGTGATGCTTTTCCGAACTGTTTCTACGGTTTCCCCAAGCTGCCTTCTGGACACCTCGTTCAGCGAGACGTGTGGGTTCGTCAGAAAGGTCTGTAAACTTGAGATTTGAGTCGTGATGTATCTGCGTATGCTCTCGTCTAGGCTGGTTGGTAGGTCTTGATTAAGAACTGTAGAGACTGGCTGTTCTTGTGCGGTTGGTCGTTCTAGATCGACGATGAGTGTTCCAGCACGGTGAAACTCCTCTGTATTTGGCCTTCGTGCAATCCACATCTTCTTGACCGAACTTTCGCCAGCCCAGGATTCATGATGGTGGTGGAGTACATGGTTCACTGCAGTTCTCCAATGTTTAAAGGCCCAATCACAGTTATCTGAGGTACAAATCCAGATACTGTGATGGAAGTCTTCATGGGTGATTGCATCCTGTAAGGTCGGGAACTGATGATCGCTTCCAACGCACGCCAGAAAACTGCAGTGTGAGTGATCCCGGTTCGCCGGGGAACAGCCTCCACTAGCCCAGTGACTTCTACGGTAGCATTAGCTATGTACGGATGGAAGGCGGAAGAGTTCCGTATGACTAGGTAGGGCCAGGGAACCAACCGCCAATCCTGAATCTGGGAAATGCTACAGCTAAAATTACAACTATCCCAATTGCACCGTAGATGCCTTGGATCGTGTGCGTGCCAGGTCTCAAGTGGCAGCCAGCTTTCCGACAGCGGAAGTGCAGCAGCTTGAAAGTTACCATCGCCGCCAAGAGGATCCTGACAGACAGGTTAGATTTTGGTAAATCCCGCTATGTGGTATACACCCTACCCCGGAACCACCCTCCCCAGGGTCGCCGTACGGTTGCCGTATCATTCTGCTTTATTTCTAGATCCACAATTCCATTCCATTAGTCGGTGACTCTTTTTGCTGTGGGACACATACCTAAAAATAGGAGACGTCAAGCTATATACTTGTGATCGTCAAAAAACACCCTTCCTGTTATATCACCAGCAGACGCGGAGACTTTAAACCAGGAGTATCGTATGGAATATTGAATTGGATAACTAAGGCAGATTGGGGCTCTGCGCTGCCTAATATCCCCCGCATGGCTCTTCCAGGCAGTGATCGCCAGTGCTGGATGCAGCCGCTGTATGGCCCACGCAGGTGGGAAGAAAAAAAATAAAGCGGTGCATTTACATAATTTCCCATGAATTTCCAAGTCCACCATGAAAGTCCCGACGACATGGAGCACGTTTAATTCTCCGAAGTCTGAAACTGCAATTCCTCCGCAACGAATTAGACAGTCAGAAACGTGGAAACATGTTCTGGAAGAGAGCATACCACGTCTTTGGCATTGCATCTCTAGCCGGGGAAGCTTTGTGTGTAACTATTAAGTTATAGTGACCAAAACTACGACTAGCCTGAATCCACAACCGACCTATAACAACACTCCATTTGCTGATAAAGAGACGAATCTGGAGACCAGCAGACACATCTCCATCGGTTGCACTAGGATATGCGGTTTATGGATGCAAAGAACTTGGAATATTCCATCGAGACCGGCAGAAACGCCTCAAAGGCTCTGACATGTACCTATTTCGGGTTTCCGACAAACGGTGCTAAAGCAAGAGTTGTCGTCCTCTGCAAACATGCCCGTTTTGGCATTGTCTGCCTTGCCCGGCTCCATACAGAACTAGTGAATTGCCTATGCTGACGATATCAGCGTCGGAACACCGTTTTCTGGATTCTGGAGACGACATCGAACAACACACGGTTACACAGTTGCTGATGCTTGCGACAGCTGCGGCGTGCTCCGGTGGGTAGCTTGAGTAGGCAGCAACGGTTGCACAACAACCAATTGATGTGCTCAGTCGCAGTGCGCACTTCTTGGGGCTCTACTTGTACTCATTCTGCCTTGGTGCGAAGTGCAAAAGTGGTCATGGGTCGCGTCAGATCAAAGCGAGTGCAGACATGGCGGTCGTGGAAGTCCTTCGCGAAACGACTCGGTATTATACCTGTCGCAGAGTGAAGTGGTAGATGCGATACTTGGCATGGCAGCGATGTTTGTTGTTGCGGTTCTGAAACCAACATCCAGATCGACAGGTTGTCACCGCACATTCCCAGCAGAAGCAGTTGCCGTTGCGAGGGCGTCCGGATGATATCGGAACCAATCGGGTAAACGTCGTGTTCCAGGCAACGCCAGGGTGCGAGATGTGTTGGCAGCACTGGTTCCGAGTGAGGTTCCTCACGATGCTTGCTGATGCTGGACCGGAGACGGCTGCTTGCTGCTCGCCCACCACTTGCTCACTGGCGCTCCTCGACCCAACGCTCACGTGCAGGAACCTCAGTGTGCAGCACATCCAATCCTCCACGCTGGTGAATGTGGGGGGCACGCTCTCGATATGTCGAAGCACTATACGCCAGATCCTGGTCCTCGCTCATTGGCTGTCCCACCAAAAAAAAAAGCAAGTCAGCACTCCGCCAGCTCAGACAATTCGTTTTGGTGGTGTGGTGATCGCTCGTCAGCCCTACTTTTGGGCGGGGCGCAGTATTCGGCCAAGGTCGCATTTTGAACGCTTTGCTACCGCTTCTCTTAAGACCGTTGCGCATTCTTCTGTGAGACGTTTTTCGAATCCCGCTATCATCTAGGCTGCCCATACATTTGTTCATAAAGCGACGTCCCTTCCAAACTTCTGAAATCAAGATCGTCGGGTGGTTGCGTACATTACAGGCACACATAAGTACTTATCCATCCCGCCCCGCCATCCGCTGTTGATGTTAGTCTCTGCTTGAGCCAATGATCCTTGTGTCGTGGAAAGAGTAAATAGGGCTGACTTCCAACGTCCAAAGCTTCACATCAATCATCTTTCAATCTATCGACCATCAGTTGGAAGATTGCAATCTAATCACAACTATAAGCAAACAAACCCAAACAAACATACCCACGGCCATGGGCAACGACCGGGGCCTATTAGCGGAACAGTTGAAACAGTTCGCCCGATTCCAGCGCGAGCACCCCGACGTGGACCCAGAGCGTCTCGTGGATGTGTATACATCCGGTGAGGGGCTTGCCGCCGTGTCGTCGACGGAAGGAAACTGCGCGGCTCCGGTACCACAACGAGTATCAACCCGACAATCGGTATAATATATCCTCTCCATAACCAATGCTAGATTTTGAAAGTATTAACGGTGTCGTAGGAGAATAGTAACAGTCAAACATACGGTCACGATGGCGCACCACCCACTCCTGCTACAATTTTCGAGGGAGATAGCAGTACAACGTTCTCGAGGTCTTTCTCCCCCAACATTGCCCGGTATCTAGGCGACAGCAATACCGATCCATTCCATGCCGTCTCAGTCTCATACAACACAATCAACCCGTCCGACCTATCCGTACCGCCGATACTGCAGGTCGATGCTGTTGATTTTTTCGAAGCCTCTAGGACAGAGATGTCTCCGGCTTACGGCTCCTCGTACGAGTCAGTTACCGGGTTGGGGGGTCCTCGCTACAGTATGGCAACTCCTGAAACGATGAGTCGAAACCCAAGCGGTCGAAGCGAGCTCGCCACGGGTATCGGTATAATGGGCCTGGAGTCCTCCCGCGATACTGCCCGGGTATCCTACGATGAAAGAGAACTCAACCTGGTTGATTGCTTTGATAGCAGCTTCGAAGATACTACACCACCCGAGTTCAACAATAACCACAAACGAGTCCCTATAGACACTGCTGAGGAGCTACGCGCCGTGGAATTCAAGCAGCAACAGGATCTTCACGAAGAGCGAGTCAAACGGGGGGTTGATAAGTCAGTCAACCCTATCAAGTCTCCGAAACGACCGATGGAGAACTGGCCACCACCGGAGAACTGGTCGTCACCAAAGAACTTTTCAACCAGCAACCCCAAACCACGATACGTCCGACCTAAACACCCACGAGTCATGTGTGAGCATTGCCCCAAGAGCAAGGGGTTTAGGGGCGACCATGAATACCGGCGGCACTTCGACAGAGTTCACGCCGAGAAGAAAACTGGTTGGGTTGTGAGGGACAGATCTGGTAGCAGTATATTATCCAAGTGTAGGGCTTGCAGCGTGAACAAGGCATATGGGGTGGATTATAATGCTGTCGCACACTTAAGGCGACAGCATTTCAACCGCGATAAAGATCCGAGTGTCCAACCACCGGAGAATATCCGGGACTGGATCGAACGGGTTGAACTCGAGAAGTCCGAGTCAGGGCGTGGCCGGAAGAAGACCACAAAAGCAGCAAAGGATAAGAAAACTGACGAGGAAGACGAGGAAGATATGGAAATGGAGGATTCGGAAGAGGAGGGAGAATCAGAGGACGAGAAGGACGGCAGAAAGCCGTCGAATGATGAACCTACTAAACAGAAGAATACAGCACAGCCCACCGCTCGGCACTGCGACGAAGAGCGGCAGCGGAATAAGCATCTGGCTCAGGATATTAATCTTAAAGCCTTCACTAATGCAATCCATCATTTCATTCCGGAGGCACAGGCAGCCACATACTCAAAGGCAGCAATGCAGACTCATACATCTGGCGAAGTCTCCCAGCAGGTGACCCAACGTAACTCTTACACCATGTCTAGCTCGGGAACATCGATTTTGTTCTCTGGCGCACCACTAGATCCATGTATATATGCACCAGTCCTCATGCATGCGCATCGCCTCCCACCTCAAATCACCCCCGACTTTGACACCAGTTGTGGGGTGGACATGGATGAGTTCTTCATGGGGACGCTTGAAGGGTTCTAACAAGCCTGACCTGGTGGGTGTGTTGAACTATAGAGAAGGGGAGAAGAAGAAAATATTTGTGGGAACGTTTTGGCTTGCAAGTTCGTTTTTTATTCTCTTTTCGTACGTGGAAAAGCTTTTCTTGACTGCTGTTATTTTGAGCTTGTGGAAGGCACCTGCGCGCTTCCACATCAACCACACTATTGACAGCTTTCTCACCGAACCCGCTTCAGGTATGTTGACTGAGAGAGAATGATCTCAATGATGCTGAGTCGTTGTCTACATAGTGTTCACGGCAACACCTACGATGTGCTTCTTCTTCTACTTCTTCTACTTCTTCTTCTTCATTACACCGACAAACATGGGGGGAAGACAGTACTGGTTACTGCAGTGTGTGTACATTTTGTTTGTTCTGAGATCATGATCGGCAGCACTCCACCGTGCACGTTCAACACCCACTTACTCACTCTTCATGAGTGGAGTTCAACCAAAACAATGCCCATCCATCTTCGATCAACTCACATCACAACCACACTTACCATTACTATGCAGCTATCATCGTCCATCGATCGTGTACTACTAGCAGCAGCTCCAGCTCACCCGTCAAAACATCACATCACACTTGATGCCAAATATCGTCCAGATACATTCACGATAGTTAACTACCGAATCGGCAGTGTGTGCTTGCAGTATCTAACCTCTACCGACAACGATAATGATGATGACGATGACAATAGAAGAGGAAGCGATAGAAGAAAGAGATGGACTACGGGAGAGGGTTCTAAAAAACAAACGAACGAAAGAAAAAACTCCTTTGCGACATCTGTTTCGACAGCGCACGGTACCAAGACATCAAGGAGTCGCGGTTACACCGTTGGAGTTCAGTGCGATTTTTTTAGTTTATTTTCATAGTTTTTTGTCTTTAGCTTTTTGTCTTTGTGGAATTGAAGTGTATTTTTTGGGTTATAATTCATTGTTCATATCGTGAGAAAGATACTTCGTGGAAAGCGGGGGTGAGTGTCCTATGATACGATACTTACTTTGCTTGGCGTTATTGTACCTTGATTTTCTGTGTATGAATGATTTATGTGCCAATCAAGCAACTGTAGCGTGGATGGGGGTCAATATATTCACTTTGCATCGTTCTTATCGCCAGTGGTGATTTGCCGAGTACCCTGCCTGGAAGAGAAAAAAAGGGTTTGATGTGATACTTTGATTTCTTAGGATATTGCGACCCAATTACCGGGCAGAGATATGGGGTTTTATGATCGGCGAGACGTTTCGGGAACCGGGATGGTAGATCCTGATATTTGATGGCTACTTGGGGTGAGATAGGTTTTGAAGTCTTCTGTTTGCCAGTAAACTAATCTGTAACAAATCAAATCACTACGAAAGTTTTTCCAGAACCAGAAGCAAGACCTTCTGCACGTGCACCACACCAACGTTTTCTGCAGCTTCATTGTCGATATTGAGCGGCCTTCGCAAAGTTCGTCGATAAGCATCCCACAACCTGGTTAAGCACTCGCACCGTAACATCCCCAAACCCAAGTGTACCTTTCACGACCTATGGCATGTTGAATTAAAACCTCAGCTAAACTCACAGTCTATTCTACACGATGTACATATCATCACTCGCCGCCCCCCTCTCACATAGCCACCGCAAGAACAAGGTCTGAGTAGCCCACGAACCTGTACTGCCCTATATCTATCCCTCCTTGTTTTCCATCACGGTTCGAATCCTTCAATAAACAAGAACGGATGCCTAGCTTAACCGGTACTGTAAACGCCTGGGGCTGTAAACACCAGAGTTCGAAACCTCAGGTTGGTGGTGTAAACACCAAAGTTCGCAGGTGCTATAAACACCAAGGTTTAAAACCTGTTGATCCTTTTGCCTGTTTAGAAGTGCAAGTGCAGAAGGTACATGGTTTCCCTCAGCACTACTACTTGAGTGGGTATAGTCGGGGTTCTACTCGTCCGGATGAGTCCGTATGAAAGCCCCAACGTGAGTAGACTAAGCTCCACCTCTAAACTCGGTTTATATGCTCCACAGGTGGTCTCGGACCCTCAGAAGCTCTCCGCCCACCCAACACTGCTTATCAGAAAATTCACTGCTCCATCTTCACTACCGTCCTTCACGACACATTCCGGGGATATCGCACCTTCTGGTGGGCGCCTGGCATGACCACCCATAAAGTTTTGGGAGGAACTCGAAGTTAGTGTTGCATACGAGACAAGATAGACCCGGGTTGATCTGTCTCACCAGCTGTCTAAGTTCATTTTCCTGAGCTTTTTTGAAAGCTCGTCTCGGGGTTCCGGGATTTTCGAGCTAACCAAAGATGGATATGATTGTCCTATCAAAGAATCACCCTGAGAACTTCCCGTGATTCTATTTACACCCCTAAATAGGAACTCAACTCCACCGGTTCGATAGAAATAGAAAATTCGAATAAAAGGGGTACCACCAGTGACCGAAAAAATATATGCGCGAAACGAAAGTAAATCCAACATCAGACAAGGCACTGATGGCAGCTGCCACAGATAAACTGGCGAACGTTCTGGGGAGATACCAAAGATAAACTCTGGATTTCTCGACAAAGGCATGGCCTCCGGTAAAAAGCAGATAGCATAGTTCTGATAGCTGGAGGGTCCAAACTGCTCTCGTATACCAGACTTTCCGGGTTCACTTCGTGGCCGATCTCGCGAGCGAGTCGAAAAAGTCTGGGCACGAGAGCAGGTCCAAACCATCACAAATTAAAACTGTAGATACCATCATTCACCCATGTCATATATGCACTCAAATAAAAACACCATGTAAAACCAGGACCAAAAGGTCACTTTCTACCATATTGAAGGCCCAGTCGTCCCGTCAAATATTCCAGTCTCGTCCCGCCCCTTCTCGTGTGCAACACTAGATTAGATGTAGCGGCAGAGAGTGGGTTGATATCCTAATGCGAGACAACGTACAAACAATTGAGGCATGGGAAGTTCTCGCCAGCAATTGGTGGAACCTAGGGCGCTGCAGGACTTGAACGTACAGTGGCCGTTTAGGGTATGTGATAGCGAAGGAGTTCGACGTAGATAATGCCCGGAAGATCCAGGATCAGTAGTCTCCAATGGTAATGGTGGTAGCAGAAGCAGCCAGAGGTGGACAAAAGAGATATTTGGATCCTGGTTTGCCAACGACTATGTTGTAAGGGGCTTGGCAGGTACCGAGATCTATGATATTACATGTAAATCTTCGCTAAGTTGAACAACACAACATTTTGCCACCCCCTCCTACCACCCCCATAATCCTACCACCGCTCCTTATACCGTCTCCACACTCACATGCATGGCTTACCTACCGCGACGATGAACACGTTGGTTTCAACTACCCTACAGCTCAAGTCAAGGCTACGGTGCGTCATCTCAGCGATACCAGCAACGCCGGGGGTGCCGATCAGGCTGTCAAGGGCGACCCCGATGTTCGCCAGCAGCTTGCAGACTTACACAAGACCGTGGCAGAACTAAGCTGGCTAAGCAAGTAAAGGAATTCGATACGTACAAGACACCTCTGAGACCAACCTTGCGATGCTAGCTGATCCTCTCCGTCATTTTGAAACACACCCATATCCATTCAACTCACAATTCTGGCCCGTCACTGCTAAAATTTTCGCATGCGGCTTCCCTCTTCCCGCCGCGTCTCGCTGTCACACGTCATCGGCTCTCTTGACACCGCCGCCAACCTCGCTCGCGGTATCCAGTCACTCAATCATCGCATCGTCAACCTCCGTGCGGCCTATGGCTCCGAGCGTGACCGACTAGTGTTCGGCGCGGGACGAGACGAGATTTAAGTAGAGCTCGGGATACTGTAGCAAGCGTCGAGGTTCGGACGGACGATTTAGCGTGACGCTTTTTATTTTTGTTTGAGGTCACCGTAACGACTTTTTTTGACCGGATGGAGTGTCTGTGACGTTTTTTTAGTCCTTACGTACGAGTTGCGGGAGGGTATGAGGGTATGAGAGGGTGATTTGGTGAAGCAGGGACTCAAATATAGGGGTGCTTCACTGTGAAGACTTAATTTGTGAGCGTGACAACAAAATAACGTACCCAGCACTACCGTACGAAGCCTCCGTGATACGTGACTATTTTGTATATTTACTTACCGGACATACCTCCCGTGATGCGATACGTCCGAACCTCGACGCTCGCTACAGTATCTCGTCTTGTACCTATGTTAGTTTCGTGGCTTGGGACTTGAGGCGGTCCGTATATATACACCAGGAGACACCCGTTGCAATTGCAACGGCCCAATAAAACGAAAAGTCAATTGGAATCAAAGCTGTCCCCGAGAGTAAAACAATTGTGTGCTAAAAGTTGGCCGAACTCGCATTCGACTGCTTGCATACCCTGGTGTCGGCCGGGTAAATTTCATGTCCAGACCCTCGTCTAGGTATTAAATGTAGGGACAAGAGAACAGGTACCCCAAAAAATAAAGTTTCCATACTTCTGCTGGCTCTCTCAAAGTTGGGCCGAACTCGCCTCCGGCTCCTTCGGGCGTGTGTTGGTCGCCATGCTCCCCCGGCCGGGTAAATTTTAGTGACTGTCCTCGTGTGTTATAGTAGGGGTACCAGTTTTTATTCAGGATAATCCTCTGGCGGAGAATATTTTGTAGCAGGAAAAGCAATGGAGAATTAAAGGTTTCATTAATTTATCAGGTGTATGATTTCTTTGTGCTTGCTGTCTTAGCGTTTAAAAGTTGTGAGTGACAAGCAATGGTTGTCATTGGTAACACATTGATTGACAGTCTGTAAGTCATTGAACCTGATATGACTACCCACTAAACTTTAGCATGACTACTTATTAAAGCTGTCATTAAATTGCACCCAACATGCAAGATCATACCCACATACTGGGGCGAAAGCAGGCTTTAATTAAAATACCAAAATTTTCCTGAATACTGTACTGGCTGCCGTGGTCCGGACAAGGCTTTGTTGCTGACAGAAATTTTGGGATCGGACAGCAGGTACTGACAGCTTTTGTGTACTCGGACATAGTAGTAATTTTGGTAGTGGGAGACAATCCAGAGGATACATGGTGGGGGTTGAATAGCGCTGGAAGAACTGGAGGGGTCAAGGGTGGCTTTGTTGGGAGGACTCGGAGGCTTCAGGACATGTAATTATTCTAGTAGCTGCGATATATGTATATACAATTATCGCTTGTGGTGCTGACACTTTTTGAGATTCGGACACCCAAACCTGACACTGACTGACACTAAAAATCATCTGGACGGACACCCCATGCTGACTGCTGACGTCCGGACCATGGCGGCCAGTACAGTAGTTCGCTTCATTTTGCTCATTGTTTAGCTCAACGTTTTTGGTGAGTTATCCTACAAAAAATCGATCAAGAAGGTTACACTACATAATATGGTCCCCCAGAGGATTATCATGAATAAAAGCCGTATATATACACTATACTTTCCATTCGAGTTCTTCCTCTGTCTCTCCCTGGGCCTCATCCAGTCATTCCGCTGCTTCGGCCTCGTCTACCCGCTTTCCCTCATCCTCCCCACCCTCCAATCGTAGCTGCATCTTCCTCCGCCACTTCTTAGGCATATACCTCGTGTTGCCCCTATCTAGCTCTTGACTAACAAATAACTTTCGCTGAGCTATCCAGAAAACGGTTCCTCTAGGATAAACATCATCTAAAGTTACCATTAAGGAAGAGGGGTTGCAGGGAGTTCTAAGCACGAGAAAATAGCCTCTCTTCAGGGATGCTACAGGCAGGTATTTATGGAAGTACCGGAGGCAAAGGTAGAGGTCTAGTTTTCAAGTTTCTCGCCCAAGGACTCGGTCATGAGATATCATTCACAGGTTCTCGAGACATCCTTGTTACTTTGGATGCTAGAATGACTTGTTGATTGACTGTCTTCTCGAAGCCAGAAGGCCCGTATATATACAGTCTCCCATATGCGTACACGTATGCTCTATCTGACATGAGACGCATCACCCTGATCCTGATGCATATCCTCATACAGCCACCATCTTCATACAAGTCTTCATTCTCATACAAGACATCAGACGATACTGAGACTCACGATCCAAGTACACATGCAACAATCCTGAGACGTTCTAAAAAATGTCCCAAGATATCTCGACCCAGGCTTATCAAAGGCTTGCTAGGCTCGGGGTTTTGACTCAAGACGGGTACTCGGGATATCGTCTCGTGCTAAGCATTACCAGTTTTCCCGAAAAATTTCGGGCGAATGGGGCAATGCCAGCGAGGAGTAGAGAGCAAAGAGGATTTCCAATAGTAAGTTGCCCTAAGAAGGAGGAAAGCAGAGGCTAGCAAGCCGTAGCCACCAACCAGGAATTAGAAAAAATCGAGATACAGTTGAATGAAGCTAGTGAATAAAACTCAAAGGCTTCGAAGAATAGAAGTGTGGGAATGGTTGTGAGAAGGAAGGTAGCACGACAGATTGTTTGATGGGGCTACATTTGTTATTGCATTGATGATTGCTACGAAGTTTCGTGTTCTCAAATTGAGCTCGTGCAAAGCTGTGTCCTGAAATCTGTGTTCACTGAGTGTGGGTGTTTATTTCGTTCGTTCACTCTTCCACCAGCATGGGTTGGAAGGGCAGCAGCTTGCAGCCAGATTTTTCGTTGCTGCTTCTCAACAGTGGAAAGTGCAATCGTAACGGAATGTGTGTGATGTAGCTAACTCTGCAGGGAGGTGGATAACTATCAGCGTTTCGCTCTTTCTCGCTCTCACATGTGTTTCGTCATATAATATCCAATCCTAACTGCCGCTCCCAATCTCGAATTCTTCTTACTCTTTACCATTGTGTCAACAGGCGGCATCCTTTGCTATCTCCAATTGCGACGGCAGGCGTCTATATTGCCCAATTCAACTGCCATGGCGGGCGGATTACCTACAAGCTCAGGATTGGAAATTGGTTGCAGTACACCATTTTGGCAATTGAAACTAAAGTGAGCAATGAAAAAAACCCAGTTTGCCACACAGATCACCCTTTGAAGCCCGAGTTAGCCAATTAACGATGCTCTTATCCGTTATATGAGTATTGCAGCAAATTTCCTAAATCCGAATGTGTAAGGAATAGCTTTGGGGGTTTTGAGCGTGCTAGGCAAGCTATGAGGTAAGTTCTACACTATGCCCACCAGTCTATGTCATCAAAGCTCAATTGAAGCGCTTCTATTATGCATTAAACATAATAACCTTCCTTCGGAATGCCCACTTTGCCCTAGATTGCATTACCAGCCCCTGGCCCAGAATCCGTCAGATATGTTGCTTTTAGATGAAGATAGTTGATTGCTCAGTTGTCTGGTAAAGGACTTGGTCACTAGCTATCGATATGTATCTGTGTGCCTGAAGATTGAGCCACACCCACAGCAGTCCTGTAGGGTAGGTTATCTACATATATGCAATATGTTGGTGACAGCGAGAACCGAGTGTAGCCATGTGACTCATAGATATCTTACCCCGCCCATCCACAATATCGCTTCATCATTTGCACGCTCCTTCACTAAACGGACAAACCTTCCACTCACCTTTCCCATATCGAACCTAGGCAAATATTAACCATATACAGCACGATGAGTATTGACGCACCAGTCGCCATATTGGAGAAGCACGTTATACCAGCTGGCATGATTGTCTGCATGTGTGCGACGTTCAGGCCTGGTAAAAGTCAGGTTCTATCAGTAGGAGTGCCTTACTACCTCGCTCGGCGTGATTCCATGGGATGCTACGAGGTTTGAATCAACAAATCTTGCCAAAACTCTCGCTAACAGTTTGATAGGATCTCCTAAACACTCTGCGAGAGTGGTTCCAAGTGCACTTACCAGATGAGGCTGACGCCGATATCATGCTTAACATTACCCCTGGCGCCGAATTTGTAACCGTCGCAAAAATGACTACAGCAATGATTCCCGACGTCCTATCCGATGCGACTATTTGCGATCATGTCTATATTGAAGGAGGATTTAAACCAACGATTTATCTGTCGAAAGGCGCGTGGCCTATGGGTATAAGCCCTGCTGTGGATGACTAGAGGCAAACAGAAAGGAAGCCTTCATCGACTCTGGTGGAAATATTTGTGGTTATGGGTAGATAATGTACTGTTGACTTGCGCCTTACTTTCCTCAGACGTCACCCTTAGATAGCTCTATTTTCATACTGTGGGAGTGTAGGCTGGCAGGCCCTTTTCTTGTTGTATGTATTCCAGGATCTTCTCCGGCACCGATACAAATATGAATTCACAAAGTCAAGGCATGAAAATGATTTCGCTGGTTGCGCATCGTATCGGTCGATTCAACGTTATGGCGTGCTCAAATACCTCGGGTTAGCACCCAGTGATTCAAGTGTTCTATTTACATAACCTGTTTCCAACTTCAGTCGGTATTAGGTATTGGTCCCAAGAAGTTGTGCTGTTCAAGTAGCAGAGGTAGTATAGTATAGTACTTATCCTTGAGATGGCTATATAAGCAACAAAGAATCCAGCGAGCTTGCATATTATTCTTGCATTACGAGCTGGTACCAACTCATAGAAATTCGCAAACGGCTATGGGACGGAACTTCATGACATAACATACGACATGGTACACGGAAGTATGTTCATATACGCCTCAAAGGGGGTTACTTATACATTTTCCACCACCTATCACTCGAATTGACAGCCCCAAAAATTGTTACTTTGGATGCTAGAATGACTTGTTGATTGACTGATCTATCAAGAGGGCATAAGGCCCGTATATGTACAATCTCCCATATGCGTACACGTATGCACTATCTGACATGAGGCGCATCACCCTGATCCTGATGAAAGCCATATGCATATCCTCATACAAGCCACCATCTTCAGACAAGCCTTCATTCTCATACAGGCCATCAAACGGTGGCTGAGGCTCACGATCTAAGTACACATGCAACAAAAATTCCTCAGTTCACTGCGTGGTATCCTCAAATGAATGTTGGCAATAACAACTCTGCATACACTAGTCCAGATGCCCTTTAACATAGGAATAAAGCTGATGATTAGGAATTAACTGGTGCTCTGTGACTACGATTGCCTAGTGAATGCGAACCTTTCAATAATAATCCTACCCCCGCATCCTCCTAATAAACCTTCTTCTCCACTTTCACCAACAGTACACCCTTTGAGTGACTCCCCCGATTATCAAACAACCTCACCACCCTAACCCCCTGCTGTAATCTATCAAGTCTAATACACGCCCACGCCGCCAAATCATCCGTGCCAATCTCCTCATCATGGATCTTAAACTTAACAAAACTCAACGCCTCCACAATCCCCTCCACAGCCTTAAACTCCAACTTCGTATCCCACACACACTCAATCCCTCTCTTCGCCTTCGTCCTCCTCTTTACATCCTCTTTCGCCGCCGGGCCATCGGCCGCAGTATGTATCTGAACCTTGACATACGGCTCAAAGCGCTTCGGCTTATCGCTTTCAGCCGGCAGCGGGAGGTTCGCGGCAGCAATGACGGTGATGGATAGGTCGAGTTTCTTGAATACGGGCGGAGGCTGGCCGGGGTGGAAGCCGAGGGGTTTGAGGACGTACCCGCCCTCGCCGGCAAACATGCCTTCATTCAGCATCATGCCCTTATCACACTTCTGCCAATTCAGGGCTACAAGCTGGACACCGCGTTTCCAGAACTGTGTGGGGTCCGCATTGGAGCTAGAGAAGCGGAGGCCGAAGGGGTAAACGCGCATGAGGTATTGTTGGTTGTGTGCGAAGATCTGGGAGGCGAATTGTTCATTGTGTTTGGAGAAGACTTTTTCCGAGAAGCTGTAGACGTGGTTTGGAATTTTGCTTGTCTTGGAGAGAAACGGTTCTGGGTCGCCGGTTGGGAAGTGGTGGGAGCTGCAGTATGCTCCCAACCGTGCGAGAGGTCGGATTACTTTGCTTTTTTTGGGCTTGGGCTTTTTGGCGGCGGCGGAGAGGGCCTCGAGTTCTGTGTCGGAGCTGTCGGAGGAGGAGGAGGGGATGCGTGTGGGACGGCGTGGGGCGGTGGTGGAGGCGGCTACGACGGCTTCGGGGGCAATGTATTTCGCCTATGGTAGTTCGTTAGCAATTTCCCATCTCGCGGACACAAACAAACCTTAACTATGATCTTCCTCCGCAGCTCCTCAGGGCTAGGAAGGGCCTTGACATCCTCGGGCTCAATATCCTTCACTAACGAATCACCCCACTCCTTCTCCATGATATGCACCATCTTCTTCTGTTGGTCAATACCAGCATGACATTCCAAACTAATAATCACCGGCCCTTCTCCAGGCCCTTCAAACCTCTCCCCTTCCTTATCTGAAAACGCATACTTCTTAATCGCCCTGCATACATCCTTGAACTTAATCTCCTTGGTAAGGGTGTACCCATGGAAGACCTCAGGCTCACCGTCGTCGCCATCCCACACGTCGATCTCAATGCACCTGCATCCGCGCTGCAGCACGTTACGGTATCCCTCAGTCGTCGAGTCGCCATACAACTGGTGGCCGACGAGGTAGGTGTTATGAGAGCTGGAGATGAAGTATTCGTTGAACGGATGGGACCAGTCCTTCTTTGCGGGACCGGGGAGGGCGAGGATGGGGTTTTTAGGGTCGGCGAGGTAGGTTGTGAAGGATTCGAGGGAACATCCAGTCGCGGGGGCAGAATCATCACCTTGCAGGGTTTTAAGATCCGTTCTAGAAAGCTGCGAGTGCAGTTTAGCGAGTTCTTTTTGCAAGATTGGCGACGAGAGATCGGCGGGTGTTGAGTGCGCTACACCTCCACCGGCCGCAGATGAATCTCGCGCGACGTCTTTGCCCATTGTTGTGATTGTTACGGATTTGCTTTTGTGGTTGATGCGGATGAGTAGAGATGAAATGGTCAGTATTTGAAGGGAGAGGTGCGCATCAACAACGAGCGGATATCACGGCGAGGGATTATGGGTGCGGTCAGTTGCGGGGGAGCTGCGTAAGTGGGGCACAGTTGGTGACGTTGGCTAATATCCATATCCCTGTCTTTCTGGTATAGCTAATCACGGCCGATCATCCGTGGAGGAAACAGGTTACTGATATGTATGCGACACCGATCGAGCAAGCACATCCATCCAATCTACAATTAATCCACAAAGTGTACAGCATCCATCCATCTACAGGTGTGCCGCCGTAAAAACCCTGACATCCCAATGCCAACCCAATCCACAGTCCCAATCACATCGCATAGTGACACTCTAAGATTCAAAAAAAACGCCAGACGTAATGTACCAATCCCAGACCCAACCCAACAAGTCAACAGATATCAACAATTAATCCGCCAGAACCTTTCTCAACGCATCCAAAAACGTGCCTCCAAGCTTCCCGACCTCCACTACCTGCGGTTTAACCGGCTCGCCAGCTCTCGCCTTGAGAGCCTCTGCAGAACGCTGCCGTTTCTTCCGCTCTGTAGCGATCGGGTCGCCCGAGTTATCGTCTTCCTCGTTCTCGTCACCGCTAATATCATCTTCGGCATCTGCCAGTGAATCCATGTCGGACTGCCTCACAATTAGCAATTGTACACCCACCAGACATCAGATTCGAATTCCCCAAACTTACATCGTTGATGCCGAAATCTTTAGGACTGATCCCGCCCGGCGCAGTAGTCGTCCAAGAGGCTCTATTATTCTTCTGATCTCCGCGCGCCATCTTCTGCCTAGTTTTGTCCTGATGCCACTTCCTTCGCCGTGCCTGCCAGTCAATTAGAGCGTCGATCTCGGCCTTCGCTATGTCCGCATTGATTGTGCCGGCCATGACTGCATCTTCGAAAAGACGATTCATATCCAGTTTCGCGCCGCTCCGAGGACCATGTCTTAGGAATTCCAAGATTCCTTCCAGCCAGCCCATGAGATTATCAAAGAGTCCATCATCATGAATATGCACTTCATGGACAAACTTGTAGAAATTGTCCTCGTGCCTTGCACACAAGTCAATAAAGGATTGAACCGTCTGGTTGGGATCAGTCGTCATATCTTGGGACTGCGCCTGCTCGATAACTTGAATCATGTCGTCGACGAAAACAGCAAAGTCCGTCACCGAATTGTAAACGTTTGCTGACTTATATACTCGAACCAATGGCTCGTAGAAAATACGGAAAAGATCCCTGAACAGCTGTAGAGTGACAGGCTACTACTTATCAGCAATAGAACAGGGGGAGAAAAAAGGTCAGCATACCTCCTCAATCATAGCTTGCATCATTTGCTTATCTCTTTGCCTCGTGTAGAGCTTGAGAAGCTGCTTCAGATATGCAAAGTACTGTGCTGAGTTCTTAATCTCGTCGTGAATCTATTCACATTAGCAGTGCTTCTCCCACTCATTCGGGCAACATTTACATTATCCACTGCACTCGTATATGAAACATAGGCATTGAAAACCTTCTCCGTCTGCTTTGACTCCAGCGCCGCACCAAGATACTCACTCTGAAGTATTACCACCACCAAACCAGTGTTCTCGTCGTGGACTTGTTGTCTAATTTCATTCTTGATGTCGTCTTCTGCTTGCGTAAATGCCTTCAACTTTTCACACAGCAAAGGGTCGTCAATCTTTTCTACCAACGTATCAACGCTTTTTTGTATATGTCGGATCCCGTCATTGAGAGCCATGGACAAGACGCGCTGCATCAACGATCGGCTCTTGAAAGGGGTAGCCAGAAACAAATCCAGAATTCCGCTCATAACGGCAGCAGGATTCGCAATCCGAATAATGTTCTTCAGGATAGTATAGGGTATTAAGGAGTGTATCCTTTTCCCTTGTGCGAATAGTTCTGCAGAGTTATCCTCAGCCAAAAAGAGGTGATAAATCGTAGCTGCAACCTCGATCCTCAACCATTCCGCAAATTTCCTATACTGAATATCGAGGTCCTCGAGCTTATCCTTTTTACGGACTTCAGCAAACAGCTTGGTCAGGCCATCTACGAAAGTTAGCCTTGTGCTCCCGTTTACACAGATCAGGTAACAGACTGCTTTCAACGATCTCTCTCCTGAAACTTTCCATGTAGACATCTAGTTCTCGTGCCCTCTCTCGCGCCAATTCGTAGAATTTCCTCTGCTCTTCAAGCCGTATCTCATCCATGGCACGTCTTCGTTCTACATCGACTTGCTCCTCCTCGTTCAGTTTGATTGGATTTTCTAACAGAAATCGAGACATTGCTTCGCTGTTGGCGACTTGATTATCCTCCAGAAGCTGCCGAATGAAAGCCCTTAGGCTCACTCGTTGGTTTTCTCGCCAAAGTTTGATAGGTTGTTGCGGTTCCACCGCCAACGTCGTTTTGGAAGGATTTCGAGAAGAAACACCGCCGAATCCCAACGTGTTTCCTAACGAGTTCCCCAACGAATGTGATTTCTTATGACCCGGTTGAGGCGTTCCGGGTCTACTTGAAGCGGTAGACGAGGATTCCAAGCTTTCATTCGATGAGAGGGAGGACATATCATCGTACCCTGTGCCCACGGCAGAGAGGAAAGTAGATGAAGTTGTTTGCGAGGCCTTGATCTTGCGAGGAACTGGTGGGAGGACTTTTCCAGGCAATTCGTTGCGCAACTGAAATTGGAGCACGGTTAGTATGCAACCTGAAAGCGGTAACAGGTGTGTATATTTACGTGGCGGTGCAGTTGTGCAAAAGCTCCATACCTCCGACCCACAGTAACATCCGGAAACCCCTCTCGCTTGACACGCAGTATAAACTCCTATCAGGCTAAATCAGCCACCAACTCATTGATAATCCCCACAATCACCATTCACTTACCGCGTGAGTATGATACCTCACCGTCCTCTTGACACTAGTCTGGCGAACAGACGCAACATTTACGTCCCAGCCATTGATCCAGTGTCCTTCGGGCATGTTTGCCAGCAGGGCACCCTCCTGCGCATTCCGGTCTGCACCTCCGGCAGCCTCAATCTCATCAAAACTGACTCTCTCCTCGTACCCGGATGCCGTAGGGATTCCCGAATTCATCATGAGCTCGACAATCTTTTCACATTTCAGCGCCAGCTTCCGTCGTTTCGTCTCTTCAAGTCGATCTTCGGACGAGGAAATTTGCTTCGTCGCAAACGACTCTAGGAACTATCATCCATATCACATGAGCAAAATTGATCTCGAATAATCAGTAGACGGTGGGAAACCTACGACTTGTAATCGGTCCTGCCAAAACTCCTTCTCCCTCGCCTGGTCGAGAAACGGGAAATCCCGTACATGGTTCACGAAGATATAGCGAAGGATAGGAAGCTCGCTGTCAACTGGGGCTACTTCGCCGAGTGGACTCTGGAATGGGGCTCCGAAACGCTGTAGTGCGGTGGGAGAATTGAGCTCGTTGATCTCAAACTTGACTTGGTGGGAGATAAGTTCGCGCTTGAGGTCTGGAAGTCGTTTGTCAGTTGAACAGAATGACAGATGAGAAGTGGGGTGGCGAATGGTCTGTGCGCTTACAGTGCTCTTGTTTTCCGGTGAGGATTTGATTGCCATTTGCAATCGAGAGGTTGGAGACGTCAAGCGGTGGCGGAGGTGGGCCAGGCATGATTAACGAACGGGTCACAAACGGAAACTGATCGCAAGCTGTCTGTTCTTAAATAGGTCGGAGATGTCGCAGAACGGTCTTGAGGTAGTGCAATGCAATGCAAGATCAGCAAGGTGCTAGTGAGAACGGGAAGAATGCTGCTGGCGGACTGTGTGAAGCCTCGCAATAAAGAGAGCGCCTTTCCCTTGCTGTTGGAAGTCTGTCGGTCTGTCCTGTCCGTGCTGTGCCTTGAGGCGCGCGGTTTGTGGGGTTGTGGGTTGTGGGTTGCTTTGTACCCTTGAGCATGTTGGGCAAGCTCTGTTATCTAGCCTGTTAGTGCAGACGTCATGCATCCAAGGCGTGCTGCGCCCCAGTGATCAAGCGGCAAGAAAGAAAGTTCACCGACAAAGGAATACGAATCGAAAACAACTCATATGCAATTCAGGGACGATACAGTGCTGTGGTACACGCCAGATTACTTCTTGCCTGGTACCTCCTCAACCCTCCTCCACGCGCGGTTGCGTTCAACTCTAAAGAGCTCAATTTACACCTGTGTTTTGACCCGCTGACATCATCCGCCCGCCAGAACCTTTGCAGCAGAGTACGACGACACCAAGCCCTTGGATGCAACTTCGGACTCCGAAATTGCCTCCGCTGTCTGTCTGCGCCATGAGCCAAGCTCGGACCCTGCCGAGCCGCTATTGGAGAGGGACACGCAAGCACGTAAGTCGAAGTACCCCGCCTAGCCGTACAACCAACAATTTGAGAAATCGTTGGGGCAAATATTGGATGACAAACATATAGTGAACATACTAAGTACTTAATACAAATCTCCTGTTGCATAGTCGTCGTCAGTGCCTCGTCTGCCGCAGCACGGATCGATCGGCAATCTTATTTTAACGTCGCCTGTGATTCGATGCAGGTTCCGTGGGGTTGCCATTTTGAGGCTTTGGGTTTGGTAGCGAGGCCACCACAGTGAGTACTGAGTAGCTAATACCTGCTGCTCCTCCAACTCGCAGGTGATAGTTCATAACAAGAACCTTCTTGGCCACACTGATTAGTTTGTTCCAGTGACTTGTCCGACTCTTGATGTAATTTGTTGCACGGTCCCTGGGGAGACGGCTCCAGAACTTAACTGTAATACTTATGTAAAGTTACACTCGCTGGAGGCCAGATCGCGGATGCACAAGCGGGCTATCCCTGCGGGCATCTCAGATCCCTCCACCTCAGTCGACGCTGTACACTCCGATGAAGAGGTTATGGAAGTTTAGATACCGATAATTCAGACTTAAAGGTATGCTGAATATTTTATGAGTGGTGCTGGAATCCATCTGTGACAAGTGATACTAAGACTGAAATCACATGACGAGGTGCTGCAGCGATGTGAACAGGAAAGAGGAAATCTTCTTCAAAGTTTGTTAGTAGGGTATTCATAACGTATCACTCGACTCGATACTTCTCGCCGAACCATGCCTTGCTCAATTCACTACTCCGCTCACATTATGGCAAGAATTAGTATAGGTATCCCCAAGTCGGATACCAGCGAGGCCAATGTCGTATGATCTCCCTACCTCATCTGTCGGTACAGTGAATAACATTCACCGACTCTCACTTCTACTACCTACTCCCACTTCTACTCCTACTTCTACTCCCACTTCTACTCCGCCCCAATATTCCCACCCATACTCACATCCCCATCTGCATCACAACCACAACCACAACCACACTACAACACTGCCAAGATGCGCTTCCCCACCATCCTCCCCCTTCTCCTCATCCTCGTCTCTCTCTCCATCGCCGTCTCTCTCCCCAACAACCACGAGAGGGATATCCCCGCCTTGGTCTCTGCGGCGGCCTCCTTCTCTCACACCCTCTCCCCCGGCGGCCTCGGCAGCTCCACTCACACCTGTGCCGCGGCCAAGGCCTCCAATCCCACCGCCAAGGACATGGCTGACGCCGCACTCTGGCTGTTCTCGCAGCCTGCCAACAAGATCTGCAAGCAGAGCGCGCAGGCCGGGAAGCTTTGCACGCTTCTTGTCAGCCGCGGTGGCGCGGATATCAGTATCTGCGGTACATATTCTGAATTCTTTTAACATCTGGAGGTGGCTGATGAAATAGGTCCGTGGAACTCGACTATCAAGTGTAAGGAGGCTGGTATGCTGAGTATCTTGCATATTCTTGGGTTTTGCAAGAAGAAGGTGCAGGGTGTTGACAGAGTTGCGGGAATTGTGTATGATGGGGGATTTCAGTTGGTGCATGAATAGTGGGGTGCTCACACGGTGAAGTGTCGGGCGACGCCAACAGAGTGTTGATGTACATACTACCGGCGATTTGCTTCTTTTACTGTCATTTCTTGCAGATGGGAAGGCACAGATAGGTCATTTGTCACATGTCTTCATGAATAAAATGAGCCAGTTGGGTTCTCACTTCGTGGGGTGTCTTAGGGGTGTCGTTTGGGCGATAATCCATTGTTTCTTTGTATCGCAGTCGCAATGAATTTAGGTTGAGCTTGAGGTGGTTGTGAGCATCCTACCAATCAAAGCTCACCGGGTGCAAGCATCCTTTTAACAAGTTGCAATCAGAAGCTTTAATCATGACGTCATATCGCATCTTAAGCATCATCCAACGTCCCAGCCACCAAACACAACTCTACTTTCCCCACCTTTCCTCTCGCTAATTTGCTGTTGGTAACCAGATTTTAAACTGCTATCGAGGTTGGCGGAAGGTGATTGGCTTAAGGATATGGGATTAGGGTTCCTACAACGTCGTTTGAATTCACATTTGTGCTCTCCTAATAAGCCGGGCTAATGGAATACTGTAATATGTTTCAACTGGAGATCTATGTACGTGGGATGATGGAGCTTTACTCGCAATGGTAAGGGATGGATGGTGGTGAATGCGGGACAAGACAAACAAATCCAAACCCTCCGCCTTAACCATCCGCAACCCTGTGACGGAGAAAGGTGCCAAAGCTAGAAGACTTCAACAGTCGGTGTTCAAGATGACAGTCGTTAAGGCCCATACCTTCTAGCTTGTTTGCCAGGGGGTATTCATTTGTACTTTTCTTCTTAATACTCATCTTCCTCTTAACAATCTCCACAACTCTGTTCGCCATGGCCACTACAACACAGCAAAAACATTTACACAATCGACGGTGGCAAGCCCTCCTAAAGAAGTGCCGCACCTTACTTCTTACAGCCGGCAACCAAGCATTCAACGTCCGTCTGCAAGATGGGTTCCGGAACGCGCCGAACAATGCGCAAGAGGAAGTCAAGAGTTTCCACGACGAAATGAACGCACAGGGAGGCGACCAAGACCTGTGTGATTCTAGATGGAACTTCTATTGCTGGCTCATTGCGTTGCATAAAACGGTTTCGCTGTGGTTGGAGCTTAAGAAGGAGTGGATGCAGGATTTTGAGGTGGAGGTAGGGAAGGCGAGTGGTGTATTTGGCGGGGATGGGGAAGGCGGTGAGGAGCAAGGTGGGGATGATGATGAGGAGAGCGGTGAGAGTACGGCTTAGGGTAGTGCTTGGTTTGGTAGTTGTGTAAATATTCACACTGGTGAAAGGAGGTGGGGCGGGGTTGAGGCCGCAAGTTGCTTTGGGATGTACTGTAAGCTTGATGTTTGCTCTAGCCTTTCCGTGTTAAATAGCTAGATGACTGGCCGAGGCTCGTTATGAAGACCTTGCATGGTGTGTACAATCATAATGTACCTGAAGAGTGGTCAGACACTTGTACATACCAATGAGAAGAACGGAGCGCTAGAAATACGATAGGGCTACTAATACTAGCAATAGTTCGGTTAACTTGAAGCCAAACGACAATATTCGCAAGAAAATGAGAAGCCGAACGAAAGCTAGAGATCTAGTTCTATGAAAGTCTGCATTTGCAATCAAGAAAGCTGCCGAGTTCTTTGTCGGTCCCTACCATAAAACCGCACGACAACCCCATCTCGTCCCTCACCACCTCAACATGTCTACAGCCGACCTCTACATCTCTGCAAGCAATAGATATTCCCAACGACTATACGAGCTCCACTCCGCAAAGGTCACACATGTCGCGTTGCAAGAGATGTTCCTGCGGATTGCCGGTCGGTGTAATGCAGCGGTTAACGCACAGCTTGAGAACTCGGTGAGAAGTGCTATGAGTGAATGTAATCAGTTGGAGGTTGTTGTTGAACAGGCGGCACAGGACGTTCAAAACTTGATGGATGTCATGGTGAAAGAGGAGCAGGTCAAGAACGAGTCAGGGCTTTTCGCTTAAGTCACGTAGCGCTTGTTTCAAGATCAGTTTATGTTTTCTGATTCATTTCCACTATATCACCACTCTATTAGCTTATCTTTAGACGATAAGATATCTATTATCCGCCCGTTCCTATTCTAATAAAAATGTTAATATATCCAGTTCTCAATAACAAGCTTCAAATGAAATGGAAATTATTCTTTTAGCTATTCATGTCAAAAAGTTCAAGTGATATGACCTATGTAAGGCACGTACAACAGGGAGCTGTGCCCTTACCCGCTGTGTGTGATCGATGGACCCGTGCCTTGGTCCATTCTCGAAACTCCCCGGCCTTTCTCGCGGTCAACAGAGCGAGCTGTGGATGAATTGAAAGTTGTCATAAGTGTGACATCTAGAGAGTAGCTCCAGAGCCTGTTTAAGCCGATAGTATAGAGATGAGAACCGTATCTAGAGACAGTGAAGAATATTCTTGCCGCTCTCTAGCATATAGACAAATATATGGGTTCCGTTGAAGCTTCTGTGCCTAGAGGAGATACCATTGTGGATGGATATGGATACGACAAAAATGTGGGATTACTAAGTTGGGTGGATCACCACTACTCACTTGCGGTGTAGAGATCGCTTTAAGCACCTTTCAGCTACCAACCCTTTCACTTCCGAAGCAACCTCAAATACAACGTGCATCATTATCCCCCAAACAACTGACATACCTAGGTACCTATACCCCTATCTATCTCCGTCGTTACTATGCCGAATCTAACAAAGAAAGCCTCTTCTCTGCCGAAGCGACTGATGCGCGCACTTTTCAGACGAGGCGCTTCCAATTTGACAAAGAAACGTCCTCCAACTCTCGTGAATGCCAGTGCTCTCCGGCCCCAGTTCTTAGTGCACGGTAGGATCACTTTGGTACTCACCGAACTCTTTCCATTCTGTACTCGTAGCGATCAGTTTTTGGTTTCCTAGATGGAAAATCACTTATTGAAGACCTTAAGCCCTGTGATTATCTACTTTACTTGTGAATAGTATCGTATGCTCACTGCCGTGCAGATCAAATTTTAACTGGACAAAAGTACCTGAAGGACTAGATGAAGTTATCACTTCCTACGCTCTCGAACTACATGGCTGCAGCTCATAACCGGTTTTAATCTGATCCCACAGCGAAACACTGATGGAATACAGGTGCACGTGGTTTGTCCACCCCTAAAACCCCGATCCCTACCCCTGCACACATCAAGTACTCATAGATGAACATTGGTGAACACTAGACTAAAACATACGATATCACTCGAACTACCACGTGATTATACCCGGTGCGATTTCGACATCAACACAGCGTCTGACCTGATAGTTTATAGTCTTGAGGCTTTGTTAAAAGCGGTATCACCTCTGAGCTGGACTACAAGGCACCACACTGCCGATGACGTGGTCTCAAGAGCTCGGGTTTTGAAATCACGCTCGCGACAACGATACAAAAAGGACGAGATGATTGCAGTCACTGTCCGCAGCGAGAATCACCCGCCTAATAGTATACAAAACATCGCGCGCATGATATCCCGAAATATTCCGTAGGAGATCTCGTGGGTTGTCGCACGTGGTCGTCTGGGAATAGGTTGTTTGACGTCATTTTGGATCTGAGGTGAGACGCGATGAAGGGGCACGGAGGGGTAGTGATAGCGATGGACCACCCGAAAGAGCCACCGGTATATTTGTTGCCTACTAAGGCCCAATACCATGGGCAGTCTCAGAGCGTTACACTACGTTCGAGACTAGCACCATGGTTCCTGGCGAAGATCCAGATATGCAAGATTGGCGTGGTAAATCTCCGGGAGACGAGATCATGGACATTGGACTGCGCTTCGTTCAATCTTGCTTTACTTCAAAACTCATTTTATTATTCCCGTCGTGAGTTCTGCTGGTAAGTTTCATAGATGTTAGGTGCGCATGGGAGTTGGATATTCCAAGAGTGCAAACAGCCGCCGAGCGTTGTTTCGTTTCTTCCATCCGCGAAGAAGCCAAAGAAGCGACCAACATTTCCACAAGCACCATGGACCTTCGCATTTCGCAGTTGACATTTGGAATTCTCTCTAGCAGTTTTTGGAACTGGAAAGACATTGAATACAGTCATAGAGCGTTGTCACTGTCGCCCTCAGCCACTACCAAAGTCTTCTGTTGATAGCAGCTGTCTCCTCCCGGCTGACAACAATATCATTCATCCAACAATGCCAGAGCATGTACTTATTCTCGACTCCCGTCAGGGACAAAAAGCACCTTCATTCCTCCACATCCACCACCTCTTCCTCATCCTCTCTTTCGACTCCAACACCGCTCGATATAAACTTTGCGAATAGCACTGTATGTGTGCCGTAGCCGATACAACCCGATAGAACTAATAATTACCGCTTTTGGACGGATTCTGCAGAAACTTGCACACGTATCAAAACACACTGCTCACCACCACTACGACCTCATCCAGAACGAGGGGATGATGGAGCCCCAGACTGTACTCGATATCGCAATTCGAGGGGCGTGCATATGGCAAGTTCTTTGTTTTCTCTTTGTTCTCCTCCGTGCTGGATTCAGAATTGCTACCTCCTTCTCCTCTTCCACGAAATCGTCTTTTCCCCATTTTCGCCCACATCTGCTTCCACTTGAACTTCCACTTCCTACCGTGTTACACCCGGTAGTAGGCGCGAAGAGAGAATTATCATTGATATCATTACCACCTGAGGTATGTTCCGAGAATTCATATTCATCTCATCGTCGGTCTCATCCAGTATTCCAGTGGGGAGTACTTGCAACAACACCCAAAACAGTAATTCCTCTTTTGTCGCTCCAAGCGTCTCTTTGGGTGCTAATCTAACCCAATCAGGAGTTTTGTCTCCGCTCTGGCCAATCAAATTGCGCGAGTGAGGAATGGCATTAAATAGCGCTAACGATCAGATAGGCGGAAGCTCAGCATAGCTCCTGCGGGGTTCCCCCAAGCTCATTGCAGCATGAAACATCCTCCTGCCAGCCACTCCCCCCTCCACTCCCACATCTTCCCGATAACTGCCACCACCACACATGTACCACGGACTCTAACTATCCCGATCAACAGCAACAGCAGAACGAATACCAAGAAGAAACATACTCGACCAGGCCTCCACGACCGCGCCCACCACGGATAGGCATGATGAGGTCGCCGCGCTCGTCGTTCGAATCCCTTAACGATCCATTAAATAGCCGGGGGATGCAAACCCCGCAGAAACCTCCATCTCGAATGATGCATCTTCCTACGCCGCCCCCTTCGTTCCAGTCGGAGGCGAGCGACTCTCAAACTCCAGAGCGGACTCCTACATTATGGACCTGTTCGTCTTCACGAAGTGAGGATTCGCGAATGTCGCCGACTCCTCTTCGGATGGCGCCTCCTACAGAACAAGAGTCAAGTCGTCGCCTCCGGTTGTCGCTGTCGCCAGAGCCCGACTTTCCGCGATTACTCCCTCCTGGGTCGGCGCGCGCGACACCAGACAGGGACACGGGACGCGACACGAGGGAGTCATCGCCAGCGGTGGGGGCTGGGAGGGCGTCATCTCCGGACCCTTGCGATGGCGACCGCAGCAGAAGCAACTCCCCCGAAGCCACACTACGCCCTCCACCCCTGCGACCACTTACCGAACAAAACCTCAATGCCAAACACCATCATCGCAAAGGCTCTACTGGCGCACGGTCGGTAATGTCGGCATATGACATGATCACTAGCTATATCGGGAGCGACGGACAGCACGCACAAACCAAGCGACAGCAACCGAAATATGGCAGGTTCCAGCCGAATGCTGGATTGTCGAAACCAATAACACCAAGCTTTATTCGTGACTACAACTCTGGATCCACGCCTCGGGCTAAAACTTCCCGCGACCTGTCGCCAGAGGTGGATGATGAAGGCGACGATGGTAGCTCTTCGCGCATATTTGGAGGGAGCTTGTTACTATCAGGTACCTATGGCGGGTCAGATGGGACCGCAACGTCGCAATCCGGCGATATACTGCGGATGAGCGAACTGTCACGACAACGCCAGGCCATGGGCTGGAATTATGGTGGGTAACAATCTTATCATTTCCATTGCACTCCTTTCCCTCTCCTTCCCCCACCATCTCATTCCATACTGAGTTCCCCCAGCACCACTCCCCGAAAGTCGCATTCGCCATGATATATCCCCCTCCAATGTATCATTAACCCCGTCAGAACCTGAAGAGTCGCTATCAACAGTCTACTACAAAGAGTTCTCGTCGCAGCTCGACACCTTTGCGCGGAGTCTAAAGAAGCCAGTGGTGACGTTTGTTCTGCTCATGATTATCCCTATATTAATATCACTCGGAACGTCGATAAGCAGCAACACGCCCTCGTCCAACAACACCAACACAACCTTTGGAGGAAACATCGATTTTCCAACACTAATGAGTATTGAAGCTTCGTTCGAGCGAGTTGTCGACTCGGCCGCAGGAGGATCCGAACTCGCGCGATCCCTAAAACAAAGTGAGATGGCGGTGGCAGACCTAAGCGCCGTGGTTAAATACTCAGATCTCAATTGCCGAGAAACCCTTAGTACACGCTTGGAGCAATTCGCAATCGACGCTCGAGACAATGTCATCGGATTGCTCGAATTCTCAGCAAAAGTTGGTGGGGTATTAGACGAGTCCGTGTACCCTCCCCCGCTTCCCCCCACTACTAGCTAATCCCTAGAGTAGACTCCTTTCAGTAAACCAGTACGCCCTCCGCGAACTCAACGCACTACAAACCCTACGCCTCGAATCACCAAGCAGCTCATTCCTATCACGGCTTCCTCTCCCCTGGCCACTATCCTCTATCTTCCCCTCCACCGAAACAACCACCAAATCCCGCCTCTCCCAAACCTTCGACACCGCTGTCGAAGTCCTCGAAACCAACCTTCGCCTCCTCATCGCTCACGGCACCATAATCCAAGCCGGACTAATGGGGCTCTCCCAACAGAACGGCCCGATCCGCACCGAGATTGTTCGCGAATTCGCCGACATCCGTCGCGGCGAGGCAGAAGCAATGAGCTCACTGTGGGCGCGCATCTCTTCGCCCTCCGCAAAACGACAGAACTTTAAAGACAACGAGCGCCTGCTGCGCGAGATCAATGTGTATCATGACAAGGCGCGCGGGTATGTAGAAGTCACACTACTAGAGCTGGGCCGCATGACGAGTGAGCTCGATAACCTCCGGCGCAGAGTCGCACAGCCGCTGCTGGTCGAGAGGAAGGTCAATATCGGGATGGAGATTGGGATGCAAGACCAGGTCTCCGCGATACAAGGGAGTGTTGAGGCACTGCTGCGGAAGCGCGGTGAGCGGGAGGAACGACAGAGGATATGGAATCGTATTATTCTGGAGGGCAGTATGAAGGGAGCTTCTGGCGGGGGTCGGGGCGGGGACGTGGTTGAGGGCCCGAGGTTTTAAGTGTGAGTGAGGGTAAATGTGGGCATGGATTCGGCGTTCTTCTCGGTGGCTGGTGTTTTTATTCCTCTTCGTTTCGGCGTTGGAGCGTAAGCGCTTTTTTTTCTTTTTTATTATTTATTTTGGATGGATTATCCGATTGGTGGTGGAGTGATTTTATGGCGTTTTTTTTCCTGCCAAAAAAACTACTTCTGCCCCTGTTTTTATACACATGTACCTGTACCTGTTCCCTTTGTCCTGTCACTCCCCCACCATCACCCTCACCCTCCCTCGGATTTTCTTTGGCCTCTGGTTTTGTGTTTTATGTTTGATATACCGGTACATACTTGTGTAATAACTTTCTACATACTGCCTATCTATCTCCTATAGCATTATATCGGTGTGTATGTTGCATTGCTGGCGTGGGATGGAGTTTTCACGGATGGATGGATGGTGTTCTTGCCATATTGTTCCGGTTTATCAAAATTCCAAACCTTTCGAAGATTCTGGGGAAAGGAAGGGAGATTTGTAGAGTAACCTCCCCGGGATCTATCCCCTTCTGATCGGGTTCACGGCAAAGCAGGAGGGATATCTGTATGGAAATTCACTCGCGAAGACTCTTCCGTAACCATCAATAACCAACCTGGATATCTCAATATCATATTACATTTGCTCCAGCGTCAGATGAATAAAAACGGTAGATGATTTTCAAATGGGGAATCCAGCATACAAACATGACTAAACGTCTACAAGATCCGCACAACCAAATCTCCACCGCCTCACCTCGGCCCTCAAGCCTCCACCCCCGCCCCCACTATCGCCCCCACCACCGCCGTCCTCATCCGGCAGCACCGGACTTAGTAGTACCTGCTCATCATCCACCTCTGTTCCCTGCGTCGCTCGATCACTAAACCCATCCTCCCCATCATCCATATCATTATCTAAACCTTCAAAGAAATCAAAAATCAAAATCCTTTCTGTTCTCGTTAGCCACCTATCATCCCCTCTCACACAAAGGGTACATACCGGAATGTATCCAAATCCATCCCATTGATGACCTGATCCGCTAGATCCCTGCGGCCCATCTGTCCAAACACGCGTCTCAGGGTATCAAAAAGGTTCGTGCTGTGGTTATGAATGATTCTCTCTGGCTCTACGCCGGCGAGGCGTGCATCTTCCCGCGCCTTCTCCTCGGCAACTTTGTGCATCGCTAACGCGCCGAGGAGGTGTTCAGCGGCTTCCTTGAAGCAGCCGATGTTGATGCAGCTCACACCGAGGTTGTAGCGTGCGCGCACAAAGTTCGGGTTAATCTGTAGCGCGCGTTCGTAAGCGTTTATTGCCTCCTCGCTGCGACCCGAGTTTGCGAGTGTGGCGCCGAGGCGGTTCCAGAGGAGGTGTTCGGGGGAGGTGGAGGTGGAGGAGGAGTTTAGGGCGGCTTCGAAGCAGTCGACGGCTTTGTCGTATTCCTCGCCGCCGTAGAAGAGGACTCCGAGGCCGACTTGTACGTCGGCGTCCATGGCTTGGCCTTCCGGGACGAGCATAGCGGCTTCGATGAAGAGGCCTGTTACGCGGTCGTGGATGGCTTGTCGGTCGAGGGTGGAGGGTGGTGGGGGGCCTGCATTGTCGATGACGGAGGGATATTTTGCGCGGAGCCAACGCTCGAGGGAAGCGTAGGCCTGTGTGTCGTAGCCTTCGTTAGTGTAGGAGACTGCTAGACCCATTAGGGCCGGGAGATGGTGTTCCTCGAGTCGGAGGGCTGCCTCGCAGGCACGAATGGCAGGAGTTTCTTTCTCGTTCATGGCCTGGCATGCGCCGAGGTCGGACCAGGCGTCGACGTGTTTCTGGTTCTGTTGGACTGCGGCCTCGAAGGCGAGTGCAGCGAGGGAGAGGTTTCCGCCGATTTCGACGAGACGCTTGCCTTCCGCGTAGGGATCCTTGTGTGTCATGTATGGGTTATCGGGTTCGAAGAGATATACTCCCATCTGGGGTAATGTCTTTGTCCTTGAGTTTTCCGGGTCCCAGGGAGTATCCGCATCGATCTCGTTAGCCCAATCCAGTGTCTCCAGGTCAGCACGCTCCTTTGCCTCTTTCTGAATACCATCCCATATGGCCTGGAAATCACCCTGCATCGTTTCTGTGCTGTTAAGCTCGGCCTCGATCGCCTTGTTCGCCGCCTCGTCCAAATCCGCGTGCTGATCTAGTTCCCGGAACTGCTCTTCCCATCCCTTATCATCCAGCTCCATAATGTGCTTCCCCTTCCCGAGAGGATCCTCGTGATGATGCGTCTGTGGCATGTGTGACCGCATTCCCGAATAGATCGGCATACCCCCATTCAAGTTATACCCATTCACCTGTCTGAAATATGAGCCCTGCATCGGCTGCTGCTGCTGCATAGGCGATTGCATGGTAGACTGAAAGTTCTCAAACTCGGCAGCGCTCCATTGTGGGTGTTGGTGGTGGTGCTGGTGGTGATGATGTTGCTGCGGTGCCTTTCCATTCCGGAATGCTGCTTCCATAAGGGCGTGCTCGTCGTTCATGTGTTGTGGGAACTCCTGGGTCCATTGTGCCTGCGGCCCTTGGGTCATCTGTACACCCGGTTGCATATCTGGAAGGCCATATCGCATATCATCGAAGAGGAAGGGGTCGGCCGCATTTTGGAATTCGTTCAACTGTAGACGAGAATGTAAGCTCGGGTGGAGAAGGCGAGGAGGTAGCGCACCTGCTGCTCTGCAATAGCTACCATACCTCCATCCACGGCGCTGCGCATGCTTTCTCCAGCTCCCATGCCCGGCCCAGCTCGAAAGCGGTCTCGCTGGAGCGACTTATCGCCATCGACACCCTTGGAGAGCTGCGCCAGTGGGTTCGCTGCTGTCGAGCATTCTGCACCTCCGAGGAACGACATGGTGATTGTAGAGAGTGAGTAGTAATAGAGTCAAAAAAAATAGACTGCCCAAATGGTGTTAACGGTGATGTTGGCTCAAAGAAAGTGAGGACAGATTGAAAGGGGCTCGGGCAGTCGTCGGATGGCAAAGGTTGAGAGGTCTTGGCGCTATGAATCGTGGCGGGGATGAGTTTGTTGTTCAAAAATACCAACAGAGCAACCGAGGCACGGCAACGGAGGTAGCACATGATCCGGGTTAGGGTCGCATATCACCATAACAAATTTGCGGAATCCGGCGGCCATCGGGTTGGAGGCCAGTGGGTGGTAGCTGCGGGTTTTTTCGTATTAAAACCATTACGCCGCAACTTTTGGAATAAACAGATGTGCTCACACGGTATCACTCGATCTCCCGATCTTTTGGAATAGAACTCACACTCCTCTAAATACAGTATCTTCACATTCCATCCTCATGCATCCACACCCCCCTCCGCCATATCCACTCCCTCATCCATCCGCGATTGCACTCCTAAAAACGGACTCTCCCCAAAATTCACCTTGCACCGAAACCCAGGACTCGACGTTCCCAGGTGAGGATACAGGAGGCCCGAGACATCCGTGAATGCATCACCTACCGCACCCAATTATTAGCAAACACCCACACCACTCTCTCCTTTCATATATGTACCCAAAACGACCCCATTTCTTGTAAACCACACCGTATTTCTCCTCAAATCCACCGCGCACCCGATCACATCACCAGCCTTCAGGCTCCAATGACCTCCATATGGCGTCCACAGATCGCAATGTCGCTTCATCCCATCACACGCCGAATACGACCATCCAAAGCGATCGTATCCCAGCGGATGATTCGGACGTGCGATTTCGAGGGAGAATCCGATGTCGAAGAGTTCACTTGGAGAATTTCTTAGTTAGCGTGCATAGTATGTATTGACAGAGGGAGGGGGAAGCTAACAGGCTTGCGAGACTGAGGATTTCGACTCTGCCTAGTTAGTACAGTGTCTGAAAAGGGATTTGGGAGCGAACTCGTAGTAGTAGCTTTCGGCATCGATAGGGTCAGGGATGCAGACATCCGCAACGAGAGTTGGGTTTTTATCCCGGGCCTTGGTGTAGTTATCTGCGGTACCCATTAGCTATATTCAACGTTTATACATGCTCATCTAGGATGACATACTAGGTAATTCAGTGGTCAAACTACCTCTGCTCAACCGAAACCCTCCATTCGAGGTCTCAACGACCCAGCAAGCAGGAATCCGTCTTACCAGAGGTGTCACCGGTGTCTCTGCCGCATCTACAAGCATCTGGCATATCTCCGAGTGCCCTCTTCTTGAAGCAATATGCCACGGTGTCCAGAGGTTCTGGTCAGCAGACATGACCGGGATACCGCGTTCAAGCAGCAACCTAACCAATGTTGTGTCCCCAGCCTGGCGGCCCAATGCAGCAGCGTGCTACCTCGAACACTCTTGAGCTCCGGTAGATTCACAGCCAGCGACAAAACCGTCTCCGTTGCCTCCGAAAGCTCTTGCAATTGTGACCCTGGAGAATATGCCAGTACTGACGGATCGCGGCATTGTTCGCGAGCAGATTAATATACATTCTAACCGCTTCGATATCACCTCTGGCTACCGCAATCGCCAGCATATTCTCTCTCAAGACGTCTGGATCGACTTTTGCGCCGCAACTTAGCAGAGTATTGACGATCTCCATGTAACCTTCCTCCGCCGCACAGAGAAGTGCCGTCTCTCCATCGCTGTTTGAAATCTCCATATCAGCGCTGTGCTCGACAAGAAGTTTGACCATCGCCCTTGCATTGCTCTTGGTCGCCAACATCAAGGTTGTATCGCCATCGTTGTCCCTCGCGTCCGCGGATGCACCAGCCTGCAAAAGTATACAAGAAGCCTCTACATCGTTGTAGTCGCTAGATAGATGGAGTGATGTGTGACCGTGTCGTGAGACAGCATTGATTAGCAGATCATTTGAAAGAATGAGTCTGATAACATCCGGATGATTGCCGTACATGACAGCGGCTCCAGCTCTTGCTTGCAATCTCTCAGAGCACTACCAACATATTCATATTCGCTGCCTATTTCAGACGCTGCTAAGAGTATCATCTCGAATACGCCCAGCACTTCTCCGAGTCGGTGCAGGGACTTGGAAGCGTTCTTCATTCCGGAGACGAGGCTTCGGATTGCCGCACTGGCGCCGAACGGCTCTGTCATCTCGAAGGTTGGTTAACACGTTGGTGTACGGTGGTGTGCTAATAGAGATCATGCATGAGCAGGAAGGTGCTGTAGCTAGAAATAGTTGATCGTTATTTTACGGTAGGCTTAGCATGCGGGGGAGTATCCTTGCATGACAAAAGATATCGCAAGGCTGCAGTTGATTTTCTTTGGAACCAATCAGAATCCTGTGTGGCACCGTGGGGAAAATGCGCTATGGCGGCTGCCGTTCATCATTCCGATCCAGCACTGTAAACCTACTTGTACAGGCAGTGGGGATTCAAAGTACGTATCGACCAGGTGGTAGGGAACGCCTCCTAGTTCCGCGTCACAGATCTCAAAGATTATAACAGGGAGTCATAATATGGAAACCAAAGTGGACAAAAGTGTTAAACTTGTTATGTTTGTCAAATTTGGTGGCATGACAAATGTTCAAAGTTGAGTGCTTATCGGTGTATAGTACATCAAGGTACCTCTACGTACCATGGCATACGCCAATTTGCAAGTTCGAGTGTTAACATTTATCATCATTTGGACAGCTTATCACTCGATCTCAGAGAAATGTTAAATGTTGCTTTTGATGCTTCTTTAGACTTGTTGATTGACTGATCTCTCAAGGCCAGAAGGCCCGTATATATACTTGTCTCCCATATTCACAGCCATATTCGTCTCCATATCTATCTCCGTTTGCTCATCCGTTTGCACTGATATGAGCCGCTCTGTACTGATACGAGCCGCTCTCCTGAGGCATATCTTCATACACCAACTGCATATCAAACGGACCTGAGCTGTGAGGCTCACGATGCAGGTACACATGCAACATTAAACTTGAACTTGCAAATTGGCGTACGTCGATAAGCACTCAACTTTGATCATTTGTCATGCCGGCAAATTTGACAAACATAACAAGCTTAATACATTGTCCACTTTGGCCTACTATAGTCACAGCAGCGCAATCAACAAACAAAAATAGACACATTGAAAGCTCTTTCCCTACTACAACGTGTTCGCCACAAATTCCCCTCAGTAAGACATTCCACTTCCAAACAACGAACATTATTCACGGCACAACAACCGATGCAAATAACACGACCTTTCGATAACTACTGCACAACTCACTGACCCCCACCAACCCCTCTATTCATACTCGTGTAAGTGCGGCTATTCTCAAAGTCATGGTATGAGAGGTACTATGAAATGTTAGCCAAGGTTCAGGGTGGTCCTCCTCCTCAGACTTGCCACAGTGGCAGAAGACTCTGCAACATTCCAACTAGCTGTAGCAAGTTCCCTTACCATGTCGACGTTAGAGAAGTTCTCCACCGAAAAGATGACATGCTTCTTCTACCAGCGTTCGTCGCCTTCATTTCTACCAATGTTGTGTGGTAACACAACATTCTTTTATATGGTAATGCAGATTTTCGTCTGTGGTCTCGAATATCACTCTATCCTTGGATGTCCTTCCAGAATACAGCAATAGCCTTCCCCACCGCAAAGTGGAATGTGTTTAAATTTGACTAGGTGTGGATCTCAATATTTAGAAGCCGGGGTCTGCAATTTTTTAGGACTCCGACAAGCCAATCTTGGGCCAGTGGCTATTTGAAATTGGTCGAAGGCTTTTTCGACTGATTTAAACATAAGACCATTTTTAACACTTTATATTTCAGAAGTTGGTAAGTCGTATAGCGTTGTTTGTTTGTTTTAATCATGTTGCATTCGGCCGCTCCGCGGCCATGGCATATATGCTACAGTTTTCCCCAAGTCGTATAGCGTCAGTGTATGAGGTTAGATGCGATTGCCTGATCTATAAAGCATCTGATGCCCGAACGTTAACAATGGACAGCTTTTGGACCTTGTTTGACGACATTTTAATTGGAATATTATGAAATTTTGTAATACTATTTTTGAATGCGCTTTGCTGATGGGATTTCTGGCCGCTAGTAGAGAAATATTCTCTACTAGTGCGATTTGTCGTTGCTGGTGCCAAAATATAACCAATATGGACGAGTAGTGAAATGCGAGGCATATAACCCGGGATTGACCTTAATCAACATAGCGTGCAGATCATTCTTTCGATATCCGGATATAATATTAAATACCACTTCCTCGGGTCGAAGAGGCGGTGCGAAATTTGGTGGTGCTAAGGACGAGCTTGCCTATCTTGCGGTGAGGAACGGGGAGCGGCTCCATGTAGGTGTCGCTCATGTAGTCGGCGAGCCCCTTCATAATAAGAGCTAGGTCACCAAGCAATTTGACTAGCTTTAGAAAGCACGGCCAGTCACTGTACTATACCGAAACGTCAAGGCTCGTACGAGATTTCGAGCGAGGCAATTTTTCAATACGAAAGTCCAAATATGGCTGAAACCGCAATGAAATCTCTTCGAATAGGGCCTCCGCAATGCATGACGTACGAATCTCGACGCTCAGTACAGTAGTAGCCGCCAGTCAGGTGGTGGTGAATGCAGGCAAGCTTTCCGCAAGGTCAAAGGCAACCCTAACCTCACAGCGGCCTTGCTAATTTGACAGTCCGGAGATTTGCATGGTGTTGTACCAAGCGTCAAGGTTCGTACGAGATAGATATAACCGGTACAACCTAGCACATATCCTGTTGTCGTCTGTTACAAGCGGAGTATTCAAATCATATCCATATATCCTCACTCTGCTGCTCTGAATCTGCGAAGGCCCGCCCGGCAGACCGAAAAGCATATGACAAAGCGGATGTACCAGAGTGAGGAAGGGGACGTGACGCAGGTCTAGAACGTGAATTATTCCACAGGATTCTTAGCTCGTCGATAGCCGATGTTGACAGCAAGTAGATATGCATCTTACGGTAGATTCCCACCACCAACGTAGTAGTAAATGCAAGATGTAACTATTTAGAGAGGTCTAGAGGCAGGCTACTAAACAACTACATGGTACTTATTTAAGCATTTCGGCACAATATGCTAAACACAGCAAGTCTCATCTGAGTATTGGATCCATTCCAGGTTTCCTCATTGTTAGCTTGGACCGTAGCGTGTCGTGGGGTGGGTTTTGCCGGGGCGAACGGTATAGACGAGGTTAAAACCTTCTGCCATATCTCGAGCGGTTAGTGAGAAATAAATTTGCAATGTTGGTGACATGGTTGAACTGGTGGGAAGGTGAGAGGGTGGGAAGGTAAAAAAGGTGAGAAGGTGAAGTGAAGTGCCTAAATGCCGCAGAAGTGAGCATCGACCTCGAGACGGGACAAGATTAGACTGAGTGGCGTACGGGATGGAATAGTGCTTATTACACACTCGCCACACGGACCGGTGGACAAGGTAGATATTAGCAGACGTTAAAAGTCATGGTCGATAAGGAACCGTCCCCGCATATTGTATGTGCGGAGTCGTGAAAAAACGAGCACGTGACAATTAGTCTCATCCGGGCGCCGACATTGTGGGGCGAGAAAGTTGATGGAGTTTCTAGTGGGTGAAGAATGCAGATTCCAGTCGTTTGTTTCATCGTGAAGGGATGAGGGATGTCAAGTCATTGATCCCAAAATAACTCCCTGGTCTTTTGACCGTCGGAAATTGGTTAATCCGCTCCGTAGTTAGAAATTTCTTGCTTTTGTCGACGTTGATCCGTCCGCTGATTCCGCCCGAATAACCGTTAAGGGGTGGTGGCTTGCTGCGAAGGATCGAATCGATCTAGAACTGGACCCCGAGGTTTACTCGGAGGGATGTCTCAAAACCAAACGAAGAAGAGAATGCAGGGCTTGCAGTTGCGATACGGGTTGAAAGAAGTTTCTCAGTGAAGGCTGTCACTGTTCGGCGATGTCACCGTCATATGGAGCACTGGGGCTTTCGTCGGCGCACAGACCTCAGAACATCCCGGTTCAAATTTAGTGAGGCGGGCACAACTGTTTGTGCAAAAGCAAATGCTCCGTCGAACATCGCCGTAGGATGTTGTCTTCCCCATTATGATCATCGCCATATGTTTGGGGCTTTCGGACGCAAGAATGTTTAGCCTTGGAAGTGGGTGGCACCGACTGGGTTGGATAGCCGCTACTTCAGCGGGGGAAGGCCGTCCATGTTTATCTAGTTCAATTGGCAAACAGAACGTGCCATTCTGTGTCTGTGCTGCAGTGTTGACTTTCATCTATCCATCCACTTACGCGACCTTTCTTCCTCTCCGCTTTCTCCTTCATCCACTTGAGTACCTGCGTCACTCTTGAACAATTCACCGTCTACATTGCATCTCATTCGTTACGAGAATAATAGGTCTTTGTCATTCCCCGCGTCTTCGCATCGATCGGCTCGGCGATTCGGCTTTCCGCACTTCATCTTTCTCCCTGTTTGGCGGGGATTACATATTACATCACGGAACTACACGAAACTTTCTTTCGCGACCTCCCTCCACACCACCACCACTACCGTCGGCGTCTACCAGACACTTGGAAAATTCGGACGCTGAGCTTCCTTCACTTTCCGACATTCAGGAACAACATACCAACGCACGCATCGGTTGCTGCGGCTCCGGTACAACATCTACCTCCCGCTGTACCACCACTTGGTGTCAGCGGCTGGAGGATAAGAACCTTGATAACCCCCCGCTTGCTTCACAAGCTTTCGACAAGGAACGAGATACAACGGACTTGAAAGACGAGTGACGCCAGCTTCCCCGCAATTCGTGTTGTCGCCCAGGACTTTTGGCCGACGGTATTGGACTTAACACCTTTCGCTATTGTTAGGCGGGGTATTATGCGAATGCTGACCGTTATTGCGGGCGGCAGTTTATCTTGCTATTTTCAGCTTTGGCTCGTTGCGCTCAACTTAGACTTACTCCTCACGTATTCTGTCGATCGGAATCACCTTTCGGTTCCCCGCACTCGTACCTCACGCAACGCATCATCGGTTCCTTGATTCTACATATAGCACAACCAGCTCCACCGTAATGACTGGTCTTAATCCACTCCAAAATGCCCAACCACGACAACAGATACCCAATGAGGCGCCTCAGTACTTCTCTCCCTTCTTCGAACAGCCAGCGAAGCCACCTCCAGTATCCATTTGGCAGCCTCCTAGTGTGGAACTCCCTCGGCGTTCTAAAGCACCGATAAATCGTCCTCGCTCTCCACCGCAAATACCTACGGCGGGAACTTGGACGCGGAAAAACAGCGAGGAGGAGAAGCCAACGCCTAATGGGCTCTTTCAGCCTAAGCAGAAGAGCTTGGACGAAATGATGTGGCTCGGCGCTGTTACCGGATTTCCCTTACCCGAGCCAGCCCCGCCAAAGGAGCATAGATCTTTAAGGAGCAAGCTTGTCAGAAAGCCGGAACAGATCCCTAGCCAAGCTAGTTCTGCGACAGGCCCCAAGGCAACGGAGGCTCAGCGGAAGAAGGGGGAAGAGGCAAAGGCAAGGGAAAAGAGGTTAGAAGAGTGGGCTACCAAGAAGAAGCCCAACGTTTCCGAGAAGCAGGGGAACCCTTCGGGAATTTCTATACCAATCCCTCAACCAATCGAGTCTCGCTTAAGACCACGCAAAAAGGTGTACACACCACTTCCGCAACCGGAGGAAGCTGCATTGATCAGCAATAGACCTAATGCAATCCATAGGCCACACTTGCCGAGTCATGGTGACGGCAGCTATGTTCCCGAAAAGCCGTTTCTGCCACAGCCAATTGAAACGATAAAGAGGAGTAATCGGTCTCGACAACCGCCAAAGAAGATAAAGTCGCAGGAGGAAGAGACTGTATGGATGGGGCTGCCGCAACCGGTGGAAACGATTAGGAGATCCAATCGAAAGAGTCCGCTGAATAAAATGGTATCAGTTGATGAACATGACCAGGGACAAAATATAGATGGCGATAAGGATTCCGACCAACCCCGCACCGAATCATCTGATAGGCCTCAACAAAAGCAAGACGGCTCCGGGTCGAAAGAAAAGAAAGAGATACTTCCCGAGCCCATTGAGACGACGAGAAAATCGAACCGACTTGTGAAGGAGATTCTTCCTGAGCCCATCGAAACCACACGACGGTCTAACCGTCCATCAGCAAACCAAGATGCGGGCCTGATGCAGCCGGTGGGGGAAAGTGGACGCTCGACCCGCACCGCTCCGAAGGGGGTACTCCCCGAACCAATCGAAACGACAAAACGGTCCAATCGCCCAGCCGAAAGGAAAGACGGAGTGCCGGCACCTGTCGTGGTTACTAAGCGATCGAACCGTTCTGCCCCAACTCCAGTTCAGACAGACGAACCGCCAACACCCACAACCTCATTCTTCGGACCGGAAATACAGCCACAGCCTATCGAGACGGTGCGACGATCGCATCGGCCAATATCTGCACGTCCACTTGTTCCTCAGTTTGTGGAAAGTTCAATGCGGTCCTCTCGCATGAGAGTCCCTTACGTACAGATGCATTTGGAACTACCACAGCCTATATCTGTATCGCGATGGACAAGTCGTTCTCCCAATCTACGCAGGGACAGTGCCACGAACCCAACGTCGCCAGGTTTAAACCCATATTCACGGAATGGCGACAGGAATCGACGAAAGGTTCAGAAATTTCAAGCTCCTGCGGCTGATCACGTCTGGCATCTCGAAGAACCAGTGGATTCAGCACCAACAAGTCCTGTTGACAGCCCTGGTGATAGCATTTCCCTTTCAAGATGCCCTAGCTTAAGTTCTTCACCGACATCCTGTTCCACAAGCACGGCTTGGGAGGTTCCCATAAAGTCAACCAAAAAAGGCGGTATCCAGGGGCGTAGAGAATCTCTGGATGAGGGATTTTCAGGCTACGTGCTCACACTGGAGCGTAAATTGAAGGGAAAATTTGTATCAGAAGACAGAGCGAAGGAGGGGGCAGAGTACCCATTCCCTGTAACCGAGGGGATCGTCGCCGAACATGCGACATCTCCAACTCGGGAAGAGCTAGTTCACAGATGCAAGTCCTCCGAAACTATCCGACCGAAGCTTCGCACGATCGAGACGGAACCCGCTATTAAGGCTGCCGAAGAGTCGAGAGAAACGAACGATCCAGACGACTATCCGATCTGCCAATCACCAACGTTTGCAATGTTCAAACGCCCCCAGCTCTTCCCCAGTCCTGAACCAGACGAAGATAAGTACGACTACAAGAGACAGCTACATGTCCCGGGGATGTGGAAACCCGCGCTACGGCAAGACCCTAGTACTAGCACAGGATCTCCGGCACCATCACCCTCACTCGTCTCCTCGGTAATACCAAAGCCACTTGCCAACAATGGACCGCCTTCAGCTCCACCCCGCATGTGGGGTCACCACCCAGCTGGGCCTTCACCTGGATACACTGTTGCATCGCTGCCACCTGCAAAGCGCAGGGAAAACACGGCCAAGGAGGTCACGCCGGACTTCATCGACGACGTTTACAGATACCTGGGCCTGCAGTTTGAAAATGTTGCGGCTAAATTCGACCCAGAATTGGCGATCTACACTGGCGTCAGCATCGTGGTGGTGAAGCGGAACCGCAGGCTGGCGTTGACAAAGTATTGCGAGAAGTGGGTTCAGGAAAACCCTGACATGGAGGCGGGAGACACTCGAAAGGGAGGCTTAAGGTAGCTTTTGTGCAGCGACGAGTTGTTTGTTTACAGTGGGAGTTTTTTATTTTATTTATTATGGGTTTGCATTGAGCGATGTGTGTGTGGGTTTCTTCTTTCAGAGGGGTTTTGGTGTTTTGTTTTTGCTTTCTATTGCGAGCGGCGGGCGGGCTTTGGAGCAACATCTCCACTACCTACTACCACAAATCACAATCTTTGGAGGACCTCTACTACGGTTGGATTTCTATAGGAATATATCGCTTTAAAGCTTACTTGTCTGGAGATTGGGGACAGATTTGTTGCTTGCTTGCGTGTTTCGCCCAGGCGCTTAAGTCTAGCTTTCTCTTGGTTGTTTCTGGCTTGTAGATGCATGATTGGATTGGTATGTTTATATTGCATTTGATTGGAATGTAGATTGCGCGGTGTGCTGTGCAGCGTTGAGTGGGGTTGATTGCGGTGATATGTATGATAGTTGCTTCAGGCTTTTTTTAATATGAGGTATGCCATATCCTCCCGATATCACATTTCCCTCCGCCAAGATACTCTATCAACAGGATGCAAAGATCGACACCCATACCTCACCTGCAGATGCTATGGTACTGGGGCACAGGATAACCCGGCGTCATGTACCATCTTTGCACTTGTACCTCAAAAGTGCACATGTGCGTTCCCAGTACCAAGTATTTTCCTTCACTTCACATGTCATCAGCGCTAGAATTCCGAGTTTTCCCCGCCCCCGCCTTCGTACAGTAGTTAATTGATTGTTATATTGTGGAGCACGCGACTGTAACTCTACCTAGCGGTGTCTCGACAAAACCGAACCCATTTGAAAGTTCTTGGCCCCATAAATTGGAACCCTGTACCCATTATTTGGGCCCTATGTTTCTCGAAATATCTCCACCATGTTTGCAGCGATGATACGTGAGTGTTGGAGTTGCAAAGATCAGGGGGTTTTGCACAGAGAACTATCAAAGAGTTTGGAGCATCTGTGCAAATCGTCTTTGCACAGATGAAGTTTAAAGCGCAGGATATCCCCAGATAAGGACCAATATTCAGGCCCCAAATCACGATACCCCACCGACCACGCAAGAAACAAATTCTTACAGACTTGAACGCAGCTATGGAAGAACATATCGACCGGGAGATTATAGCAGGCCAAAAGGACAGTGGGAAAAATCACGTCGCCGAGCAACACTTAGCAAGAAGCTCACAGAAAGCGGTTAAACTAAAGATTGTCGCGCTTGGTGGAGCCGGTAAAATTTCTAATAAGTGAGTTTCCTAAGACGTTCACTTCGGAAGCCGTAGTCCAACCGACGCTCGTCTAAACAAACTCCATTTGTTTATGTACCCAGATATGTTCCGACCCATACGCCAAATTTTCCCGTTGGCCAACAGGTCAACCGATTGGCAAAGCGGTCGATCTTTTGCTATACAGGTTAACCTATTGGCCAACGGGAAGATTTGGTGTATGGGTCAACCTACTGGCAAAGTGGTCAACCGGTGTACCAAGTTCACAATGCTATTTCCTTCCACAAAATTACTAGTATACACTCCCAGCGAACCGCTCAATCTATTCTTCCTCCTGCCCCTGCACATGCCGTACCCTTGTCACTCTTGCTGTATTTTGTCCTTGAACTGTTGTATTGGTTCTCTTTCTTGCACTCAGTCTGACAGCTGACCCAGCTCACCCTGGACCCAGGGTTCGATTTACCAATCTGATTTGTAAGTGGCGATAAATTTCCGCAATCATACTCATCAGCGTGACAGTACACTGAACACTGAACACTGAACTTGATTCTCCTTGCAGCGGCAGTGACCAGTGCATACAGCCTTGCAATTACAAGATACAGTTACTCGATTGCTGGTTGATTATTCCACTGCTGCAGCGTGGAGTGTAATCTGCCAACATAAATATTTAGTTGAACTCCTGACAGACCTCATATGAAAAGCCTTCATTAATCTGGGAGGAATCTGGAATGCCTGCGGTAAACACTGGGGTGCCAGTGGAAGTCAAGGTAGTCATTATTGTAGGCGAGGAAATTTTAGTGGAGTTAGAAGAGACACAATGATGGAGAAGTAGGATAGACACGATAATGAAGAAGTAGGGTGATGTAGAAGTTTAATAGTTGAAAAAATATGGTGCTTTACTGCACCTTCCTAACCTCCTCCCAGCCTCCTACTTGGCACCTCGGTCAGTTGGTGTATAAGTTGACCTATTCACCAAGCTGACAATTTGGCATATCGGTCGACCTGTTGGCCAACGGGAAAATTTGGCGTATGGGTCGGAACAGATACAAGGGTATTTGGGGCACAGTTTCACAGGGCAAAAGTGCGCCCGACTTTTTTCCCCCATACAGCGAGAAATGCCAAGATCCTCGTCTTTCACCAATAGCAAATATTTTTCTGAGAAAACCTCATAGTAGCATCTTTAATGGCCTATTATCACTTCCTTCTCTTTTAGAATTTCTCTCTATTGTTGTGGTGGAGGTGTAGAATTTCCGCATTTATAGGCCGCACCCGACTTATGATACCATTCAAGTACGTAGCAACAGCCTCATCATTATCACTAAGGCGCGTAATTCAACTGCATTCCAACACTCCAGTAGCATTGCAAGCGTTAAGGGTACGTCCAACTATACCCACTAAAAAAGCAGCATACGTTCATGTACCTCGTGGCTAACACGAAATACCCATTCCGTGCCAGCAGCTTGCGCCCTAGGCTCATTCATGCACCCCGGAATATGGAAGTGGATCTGGCTGCCGGGGTTTTTCTAAACCATAACCACTGTCTACCTTCGTCAAATCTGCTCGGAACGAGTCATTTATAGGCCCAAAAGAACCGCTACGACGAGCTCTATCAAATGGTCCTATCTACGCTATGATAGACTGAATACCTGCGAAGTTGAAAATCCGTAAGCTAATATACTGGAAGCATAGTATGGGATAAGGGTAGGCCCGCGAATTGTGGATGAAATTGCTTGAAACTGGAGACCGAAGCTCACCCATATGCTCTAAAGGCCTTCCGAAATGGTCGTTAGCATTGGGTTAAAACTCGGGGAACGGTCACTTGATATGAACGCGGATTTTCTCCAGTCGAGTTTTTGATGTAAGCAGATTAGGCCCAGGTTCGCACCCATTAAATGAAACAGCGTGGATACCCGCATCTGATAGAGCTCGTTACTTTCATCCATTTGGGCCTATCGGCGATTGACTTTAAGTCGAATTAAGGAAGCTAGATGGGGTTGTGGTACTAGGATAGAGTTTTTTTAATCATACTGTATTCACTCTATTTAGAGTATGACAGAACTAGGATAGGGTTTGCGGACTAGTGTAGGCCCGAGAAATTTCGCTTAGATAAATGCTAACGTCCATATGCGCGAACGAGAGGGACTCGCGTGCAAGATTTGGTAGGGCGTTGCTGCGTCGCAGATTCGGATGGGGCGTGGGTCGTACCTTCGTCTGCGGCGAATCCGCGTACCATATGCCCGCCGATCGTGCTTACGCACATCCCAGTTTCGTGATGCAATGAGGGGATCCGATCAAGGGAGGGGAAGTAATAGAGATATGATGACCACAGTCAACTATGGCTGGTAGATGGTGTACGTTGATACTCAGAGAAGAGGGTGAGATCTCTGGTGGGGGTTGGGGCGAGAAAAGCGAGAGAAGGAACGAAGAAGCTGGTAGCTATCTGTGCGTGAGCCCAACGGTCTAGGAATGGTAACGACGAGTCCGCTATCTGAGCAAATATAGCTGCCACAGTAACTATATGAAGTCTAAAGCGACTATCATCATCAACCTAATCTAGAAGCTTCACTGTCTTATCCTATCTATTTCACCGGACCTTCCATGATCCGCCATGTTCATCAACCTCATTGAGAGGCGGCCAGCTTGCAAGCTCGAGGACGACACTCCGGGACCCCTTCAAGGGCAGCACAGACCAAACTTTAATTCAATTAGACTCGACAAAACCTCACCATAAATATCCCACCCTTCCACCTCCATCCAATTTCTTTCTTCAACTCACTTCACTTCACACCCTTGCTCTTTGCATCTGGTTCACCTCCCTTCTCTTTTGGCATCCAAACTCACTTCTCATTTGCATCTTTCGCTAGTGAACTAAATCGACTTCGGGTTATCTCCACGGCATACTAACTAAGAAACGTTCTGCAGTGCTGCCCCTCAAACGAACCTTCCACGACAGGTCCTCCACTGGTATGCAGAACCTCTACTTCACCCTCACTATATAGCAAGCTGACTTATTACAGATGCCATTTTTTGGGCGTCGCTGAAGAGTGCTGGATATCGAATGGCATTTAATGTTGATGATTTACAAGGAGTGGTCGTCGGTATCGACTAGTGTTGCACACAAGACGAGTTGGCTCGAAACCTCGTCCCGAGCTAAAGTCTCGAGCGCTTTTTTGGATTAGTCTTGAGATGTCCCGAGACCTCGTGAGTGATATATGATGACAATACTTAACCGAAAGGGTACTAGCAGTGTATATCTTCACTCTGGTGTTCATAATTTATAGTAACTTGGGAGATTTACAGTAGCTTCAGTGATCATCAGAAAGGGTTGAGAGGTTGTAAACGGCCTCAAGGAGTAACAGTGAAGTTATGGTGGCTGGTGAGATTGTCAACAATTTAGTCTAGTTCACCGCTACTACTAACTGCCACTTGGGCCTGAGATCTCGAGCTTGATCTCTCAAAAGTCTCGAGCCCCCGAGCTCCACTTGCCAACGAGACGAGACGTCTCGAGCTAGAGCCGAAGCTCGTCACGTCACGTCTCGTGTGCAACACTAGTATCGACTTGAATTACACGGGTTTGAGCTTTTCAGGATTTGGGACGATAAGGTGGATGACTTCATTGATGCAAACGTAATTGGAGACGGCATCGAGGAGCTTGGTGTGGATGGGTCGGTGCTGGTAGGCAAATTTTTGGCCTCGCATGTGTCTGAACTGGGAGGATCGGAGTCTGAGTTGCATCCTGGTGCTCGGGAGACTTTGCGAAACTCCTCAAATGCCGCCCAATATATTAATATCCATGGGTTGTACCAATTTGCTTACATTGGCGAAGGAGGAGAAGACATTCTTATGAAATCCTAGTTTTCGGTATGTTTTGCCATACTTACTCAATTACGTTCGAGTCTAATACTAATGGACTTAGGTCTTCTTTGTTGGTTTGTAGAGTTTTTTCTCTCCTCTTTTTGTGTATTATAGTAATGAAAGCTGTCATGATTGCTATTTTGATAACTCTTTTACTCCAACGTGATTCTAATGTGTTCTCTTGGGCGTAACGCAAATTCCTGTGTTGTAGTTCAAAAAATTAAGATTGGGTGAAACTGAAGATACCAGTATGGGCATGCACAAGATCTATCTACCCAACCCACCAAGTGTCTCAGCCACAAACTAAATCGTGATACGAGCGTATTTTGACAAGTTTCCGACTACGCCACGCGCTCAAATTTGCAGCACATCTTCTTGAGGGGTTTAGAAAATATGCACTAAAGCATGAAGCTTTTAGATGGTATTTTGGCATCGTGACAGCTGGTTTCCACCATTGAAACTGCCTCGGCGGGCAGAGCAACCCCAGAAATGGCCTGGCACCAAACACGACAACGACAACCAACTACCCAAATCAGCAGCAGAGCCACGTCTGCTATATTCGACAATCATCGTCTTCTCACTAAGGAGTAGCGAGTAACTCCTCAATCTCGCAGTAGTAGTAAGCTGTAATAACTAACCGATAAAGATGAACTCTATCGGTACTTGTTCTTTGTTTCTTCACAGTGATCACTTAATGGAATGCCATCAATTGAAACATTTTTGCGTGCCCACTCCGGACACTTCGCTACTGGTGTCTTTACTCTTTGTGCTATTGACTCATGCCGAAAGAACGTGACCACCGTGCGACTAGTGAACTCACAAAGCCAACGTCAAACCCCCTAATTTTCTGGAATTATAGGCCAAATTGACATACAGCGTAGTTCATTCGGACCTGATGATGATGCTTCTAGTCGTCTGCTGTCTTGAATTGTTGATTTTTGTGGTGTGATTTTGATCGTCACTTTCCTTGCCAAATATTTTGGCTGTTCACGTTCAATCGGCATGGGTCAATACTGCGATCATCGTCTTGGATAACCGCAGTGGACGCAAGGATGCTTCTAACTATTTTAACACCAGGTTCGATGGTGTTAACACCCAGATCGGTGATCCCAAGGCGGACATTGCTAGGGTCGAAGGAAAAGTCGACGCAGGCGTGGAGATTGGTTTCATCCATATGCAAGGACCTGTCAGTGACAATAAGCCCATGCAGGATTATGTCAAGCGCGTTGAAGAGTGTGATGGTAAGGGCAAGGACTGCTAGATAAGGAGGGTTAGTGGTAGAGTTTATTACTTAGAGAAATGTAGCTGGTTGATGATATACGTAGATTCGTTTTGTATTCGTTTTGTATTTGTGGTAGCATAGGTTTGGGAGTTCTTTAGACGGTTGGGCTACATATAAAAGTGTTTTAACAAGATGCTTTCGTTTTGATGGTGCTCTGAAGCTTTGATTTTACTTGTGGTGATAAAATGATACCCGTTAAGCTTACAATTATATAGCCGGTCGTTGATTTTCTTCTGCTCATCCCGACAGATTAGTCTAGTTTAGCGGTAATCTGGCCTAGCTACACTGGCGTCTGCGTTGATGGCTTTCACTATCCACTCCGCCAACTTGAACATCTCCCCCGTCATATATGCAGAAGAGAACAAAGCAAACACCGGCAGCCAGGATCGAGGGGCGAGCATACCGAAGCCACCATTCGAAAGGATAACCGGAACTCCCGAGCTAGAGGATTTCTTTCCAAGCTCACACCAATATTAAGGTCATGTCATTACAGAAGAAAAAGACCTAACAACACTCCAAAACAACTACCTCTGCCTCCCATTATGATACATAAATACCAGGGAAATCATTGCAGCCATAAAACTCCCGCCGCCAAAAACATCGTCCCACCTTGCTATCAGCCTTGCTATCAAAAAAACTAGAAACAGGCCTACACTAAGAAATGCTACGATTGTAGCGCTGGGAAGATAGTCATGATAAGAAAAATGTTCGCAGGCGCTGTTGGAAATTTTAAGGACAATAGATGTCAGCAGAGTTAGCGGAGTGGTGAGGAGGTGGTAGACTCAGATCACGAGGAGTAGAGTGATGGGGGGTGTTAAAAGTTGATGTTGTTTTTAGCGGACTTCGTTTGTTTTTGGGAGAAGAGGACTTGCAACTTTGCTTTTGTTTTCTTTTTGATTATGGAAGAAGCGGGGAGGAAATGTGTTAGGTATATGCCGTGGCCGCAAGCAGCCGAATGCAATATGATTACAACAAACAAACTGACACACGTTAGGCTATTTCCGCTGAATAAGTTATATCAGGCGCAATGGTTAACATTTCTTATCGCTGCTGGTTCATCCTCCTGTTCCGTCGTCTTGGCTTCAGTTTTGTTGCCCAGACTCGCAACATGGGCAGCAGTTTCTTCGGCAGCGGTTTCGTTGCCCAGACCCGTAGCATGGATAGCGGTTTCCAACTCGTTAGCTTCGGCGGCGGTTTCGTTGCCTGGATCTGTAGTATGGACAACATTTTCTATGTCGTAGACACGAAGCCCACCAGAGATGTTTGGACGTTTGGAGGCAAGCTTTTGCCGCAAGTCACCGAAATATCGCAATAATACTGATAAATATACGAAGAAATGGGTAGCTCCTTTAGGCCAGCTCCTCTAGCTATTGCTTAGCTTTAGCTGCTAACCACGAGTGTAGATATAAGCAGAGGAGATATAACCTGCGACTCCGAAGACCTGCGTGCTACCCTGTTAACGAAACCGTCTTACTTAGATAAGTGTGAACCCACCCTTTTTCCGCTCTTGAAACCCTCAGCAAACTAAGTCTAGATTCGTGTGGATGTACCAGTGGGGGGGTCTCGATGGCGCTCATTTTGCAGTGGGAGTTTAGATCAATAATCAGACTACATATTCATATCCAAGCTGAAAGCCCCAGCTTTATACAAACAAGTGTCGAAGCAGAATACGCCTAACGATATTATTTATGATTCATCGCCTCGTTAGGCTTTCTCTAGGTAGCAAAGAGTGGGCTGCATGCTGTCGCACACGTCATCGTGAGGGGGGGGTTTCATTCGCCGCATGCGCGCAGATACTACACTCCACCAGGCTTGACAATCTGCTTAGATGCGGGTGGAGGTGATGGGAAATCAATGGTTCCGCTTTAGACTTGAGCTCGAGGGACTTACTGGCTATAGTGGGCACTGACCAGTAAGAGTCATCTGCGACACACACGAACAAATTGTATCAGGAATTTGAGGTAGCCTAAGCCAAAGGGAGATTCTGCGAATGGAATACATATGCTACCAGACAGTTCCTTCAGTACAAGATTGGCCCTAGAAAGATAGAGCCGAGTCGTTTTCGGTGACGATCTTGCTAGTTCTCAGCCAAGAGAAAAGCAAAGAAAGTGATTGCGAGATCGTTCTTTCTGTTTGCTTCTGCTGTTGAAAAGGAGCAAAAGAAACGGTAGGTATAGCAGGGAATTTATGAATGTGGTGATGGGTATAGATAGAAGAGAGTGAAATGTCAACTTGCAAAAGATGTCGTAGTTGGCAAAATGATTGGTCCCACCTTGAGTCGAACCAGGATTGTCTGTACAAGCACAGGGGGGTGGCCGTTGCACCATGGCACCTTTCAGTACTCATTTTGAGACTTAGTTATAGATAACTTAACTGTCTTTAAAGCCCTTTGTTTGTTTCGGGTGACATTGCATAGTATACTCTATATATTCTTAGCGTATGAGTTTAAGAAATCCGTGAGGCTGGGGTCTATCCAACCATGATCTCTATCCAGCTTCTATCCAACTTCTATTGCAATCGAATAGAGAGTGTACCCCCACTTCTATCAGTGGTTTCTAACACCGTATAGATACCCCCTTCTATTTCACAAGATTTGTGAAAAATGCTTCTCAAGGCATACAATAGGCCGGCGACAAGTCCTCTAATACTTCTTTTGATATGTATTCCCCACTTCAATAATCTAGGGTGGTGTAACCCAATTGTTTGGTGGTTAAACAAAGCTGAAAATAGAGACGAAATAATAGTTCGACGTCCACAGCTGGGTGTTACGCCAAAGTAAACCCTCCAACATATCATGCGGCGAAGGGGATAAATTCGGGCGTAGGGGCAAGTTAGTTCGGATGCAGGGGTAGTGTAACGAACCGTTTCGATTCTCTAGCGAGGTTTTGGATTTTGCCCAAAGGTGATGTGTGTTTGTTATACCTTGATATGGATAGAATCTTCCCCACAGCTCCGTTCAGAACTCGAGAGAACTACATCTAAGAGCTACCTAGTGGTTACAAATGAGCTCGTGGGGCAGCAGAAGCTATCGATAACTCACACACGCAATGCGTGCCAGACCGTTCTCACGACCCTCAAGCTCGTAAGCATCTGGGTTCTTAAGTTTTGATGTAAAATTTGAAGGGAGGAGTGGTGTTGTGGTATATGTGTGGCACTATGAGGACTTCTCATATGCAGGGGCGGTTGAGAGGTTCGGGCCATTCACGACGAGCCTAGTATTTAAGTTATGTTAAGTTATGTTAGCACGCAATGCAGAGCGATGGGCCTGGACAACTCAGGGAGTAGATTAAAAAATTTTACAATACGAGATACGCATATATGCACATAACTGAAAATTTTCTAAGAGATCAACAACGAACAGCCAACCGAAAAAATGGCGGTTTGTTTGCGAACGAAGGCTAATGCCGAATTTAGAGAACATTTAAACCAAGGCAAAATTAAACACACGAGTGATAAGTACTTAGCACAGGCTAGGAAGAGAGCGGTGATAAACCGATGATACGGAATCAGATCGATCGAAGAGAGGAAAGGAGCAAGATGATGAGATAAATTCAGGCTCGAGACGTTACTATACCTAGACCTCTGCTATTCACACTGCCCAAATGAAATGACAGATGACCTCCTTGGCTAATGAACCAACCTCAAATGTCACTTCTGGGCTGCGTAGCAAAGAAGCTGATGACTAGTGATGTTCGCTCTTCATCTCTTGGTACAGTATTTGTAGCGAATTTACGTATATACTGCGATGTAGTTCTATAATACTGCGAGGTGGTTTTAAGCGAGTAATTGATTGACCCAGGCTCATTGTATAACGGGCGAGTCATGACTGGCCTGGGTAAAGCCCGAGCCTGTCGCGAATCACCGTAATCCCTCAGCCACCCCGCACAGCCTGGCAAGTGTCTAGCTGCCGGCTTAAACTCCTTCCAGCCTCGCCATATACAGAGATACAGGGAAAGCGGAACGGTTGTGGTGAGTGGGAGAGAGAAAAGTAGACGAGAGGAGCTAGGGGCCAAGAGCGAGCAAAAGAGGAGCAAAAGAGGAACCGCGGCACCCTCTACACTCCAACCAACTCCGGACGCCCGGACCTACCGCCGCCGAGCCCCGCCAGCCCACCGCCGAACTGACCGTTGAGTGACTTCATCTTATTCCACGCACCACTCCTGCCAAACCGCCAGCTTCCTCCCAACATGAACGTCCTTCATATCAACATTCTCTTTGATCAAGTCAACCACAATATTAACTTCAAACCTTCCAAACAACACCCCGCCAACCTCTCTCCGATTTGATACCAGCACCCCCCTGGTCAACGGAATCATAGCCGGCGGCTTCTCCACAATCACCGCCGCCCCCTTCACCCCCTCCCCCTGTGATATCACCCGCACATAGAACAACCTACCCTCCTCCCTCTCCACCATAACAAAATCCCGCACTCCATCCCGTAGACAGTCCTCAGGGAGCAAATACGAAAAGTAATTCGCAATCTTCAATCCCTGGGGCGTAATCTGTCCCGCAAACGCACTCCCAAAGAATCCCTCGCCGGAATTTGTGCCAACCTCCCGGTTCATAAACGACTTTGGCGCCCATCGCAACCCCGGCTCCTGGAATCGCCGGATAGGCTCGAAAATAATCTCCGACGGGACCGAGGCGAGGGAACGCCACAGCGCTTTCATCCGCTCCCCCTCTGGGAGCTGAAGGATGGCTGTCGGATCGATGCCGAATAGTGTCGCCATACAGGTCGTTTCGTCTTTCATTTTACTTGTGAGCCTTCCTCTCAGCGCCGTAGCGACGGCCGTGAATATAGCGGGTGTGTATGACAGCCGTGCCTGGCCTCGTATTGGATGCCAGTGGCGGACGGCATTGGCCATGATTGGGAATATACGGCCGTTGGTATGTGCGTAGATGCGGATTAGTAGCGTGTCGTCATCGAAGTTGGGACAGTCCGGGAACGCCGCCGTGGCGAGAAAGGCATTTTCCATTCCCAGTGGATCTTCGTCGGTGAAGACGTCATCGGCGGCCAATGCGCGGTGGATCTTTATTGCCCAACGATCGTCTGTAGAGAAGTTGGGGCGGCTTAGGTACCGGAAGCCGAGTTTAACGGGCGTCGTGTCTTTTTTGTATGACTCGATGAGTGTTTCCCCCTGTACTGCGCCCCCAAGGAACTGGAAATATAGCTCGTCCGCGAGCATTCCCTCCTGCAACGTCCACAGGCGCTGCGTCCACGGCGTGCAGCGTATCCGCATCATGAGTTCCTCCGGGGAGGTGTCGAGAGATACGCGCTGTAAAGAAGAGTCGAGGACTAGAACCTTCTCGGCCCGCTTATAGGTCTCTCCCATCATCCGGATCGCGCGGGTTCGAACATCATCTTCGAGGGGAACACAAAGCGTGTCTACCCAAAAGGCAACCGGCCGGTGTTCGGGGGCGTGTAGCACATCGACAAGTGACTGTAACTTCTGCAACTGACAGAAAGGTAGGGAGTTTCGTTGCGTATTTCCTAGTCCATCCGACCATACGTGCGATATCGCAACATAACGTCCTGCGGTCTCCGTATCGCTCACAACGACGGTCGAGGCGCTTGATAATGACAACACCGGAATTCTGCCACCCCTAAGAACATCCGACACCGGGCGATGTGTGGAGATTACATCCTCGACCACCACATGCTGACAGCTGCAGCCTTCACTAACGTGTTTGGTGCGGTAAACTTTCTCGTCGATCTGATTAGCAGTGCATCTAACCTCCGAACAACCCCCGTGGTCCTTTCCCAACCTCTTCCTATCAAAAAAGCTGAGATAATACAGCACTGCCGGCATGGAGATCTCAAGCATGTGTAATTCCCCCAGACACCAGCCGGCCTCTACAAGCAGATGCTTTCCAAAGCTGCCGAAGCTCCATGAGAAGTACTCAATGTTTTGCACCCAGTGGATTTCCTTCCGCGGGTAATCAAGTGACTCCGCTAGTATAATAATCGAAAGCAATACGGCATGGCCGACGGCGTCTTTGGATGAAAATTCGATGCGCGCAAGACGGTTCACAGTCTCGTTCACGAGTCTCAAACATGCGGCGATGCGGGGGAGGCGGTCGTCGGGCTCCCCAACACCACTCGCCGTCCAGTATAGTGTGTACCGATAGAGCTGGGTAGTGGTAATATACCATTCCCCATTCTCTTCGATGATGAAGTCCGAGACCTTTAAAGGAACGTCCGCGATTTTGAAAATTTCTGAGAGAGTGCCGAAGAAGAGCCATGCTTGCAGAAATGGTGCATGGGTGGAGGAGAGGGTGAGAGTGTCGATGTGTACCCCTATGCGCTGCGGGTAGGTGGAGAAGTCTAAGTCGTCGTAGGTGAACTGGGGGTTGCAGAGGTAGGGGATTTTTAGTGCTGGGCGACAGGGCTGGGACGGTATGGGGAGATGGTCCATGTTCACGGGGCGGAGATGATAATATTTCGCTTTGGGAATGAAGACACGCTGGTGCTGCGAGCTAGAGTACAAGGGCTATGTTGATCCTCGATGCGGGGAACATGCACAGTTAGTGATCGTCCTGCATCCGCCGGATGTTAGCCCCATTACCGAAGATGGGGAACGGCTACTAGCTCACGCATGTGTCACCAAATTCACCTTTCCCGACTTAACCCTAAACCCTAAGCCCACTTTTCATCCAGAGTCCACGAAGGTAACGAACGAAATTCAGCCTTGGGCTAAGCACTATGCTGATATCGAGATACAGGACAAACACGAGGTTTTTAAACTGGCCAGTGCAACCACGCACAGAAGTCCACCAGCTGCATCGAATCTACGCACTCATCAGCCCCCACACCAACACCAACACCAACACCAACACAGATAAGTCACCACAGCGTAGAATGAACATAAAGCTTCCAACCCCAACACGCCTCCAACAAAGCCTATCCACAACACTGCGACGGCAGAGACTTCTCCATAACACTGCAACGGCAAAGAACACCCTCACTGCTGAACGATCTTACAAAAAGAATCCAGCTGTCCTGAATCGGACTTTCGTCAGACAAATCGTTGTCGAACACTAAACCGTCGCGATGTCTGTGTAATAACAAAGAAGGTTTTGGCCAGGCAATAGACAAACGGGCCGAAAGAGGAGAAAAGACCAAACCAGCGGAAACACTATCCAGATCTAAAGCAAAGTGAAATAATGTTAGGAAACAAAATGTTTATTAAATGGAGAGGGTGCGAACATTTACTTTAGCGACGGTAGATACGTGAGTCATCCAATTTGTGGTCGAAATACTGGATGCGCTAATAAATAAAAGATCTATGTTCCGATCCGAATACGCCTCGCATCTACGCCTCGCATCCACACCTGTCAGTGGAAGAACCGGAGCCGTATAAAGGGGAAGAAGGGTTAGAGGGATGGGATCTCCCCAGCCTAGCTGGTCATCCGGAATCAGGCACTGTCGTACTCTAAATAGAGTGAATAGGTACAATATGATTAAGCAAACAAAAATCGAAGCCGCAGCATTCTGTCTCCTCCAGTGCTGCAAGCGATCCCATAAACTACAGGAAAGAACCATGTGACCCAGAACACGGTCGCCTAAGTCCCAGAGGAGAAAGAAATGCTATCCATAGTATCCCTGGTGGCCGAACTTAATCACCCGGACCCCGGGGTTTGGTGTTACTTGGCTTAGATCTCATTTCTGGAATAGAATATTTCATGGTGGGCCGCACTGGCACATCTGAGGTTCGAATTCTACGAGGTCGCCGCAAATACCAGCGTCGTGGTTTTTGCTAGCTCCTTATTAAGGATACGAAGTCATGTTTTAATTACTGTTGGGATTATATACAATTAGAAGATGAAAGGCTTACACTAATTTACTTGAGATTGTCACGGATGAGGATATTTAGATATTGATATTGACTGGCAGGGGTCAAATAATAACTGACGTTTAATGTATGAGTATTCTCAGGTTCTGTTGACCACGAAGGATGCTAATAGACCGGCTAGATATCGGCGAATAGGAATCTCTGTTTTAGCCAGATGCAGTGTGAGAAGCTTGAAAGGAAAATGGGTTTTGCGGGACAGTGGTAGTCAGCTCCTCAAATTAATCACGCACCACCAACCACGTTGACCAATAAATGCTCTCGACAACATGTCTTATCCAAGCTTGAAGCAATTCCTGCTGCGATAATCGCTTTCAAATGTGTAGCATGCGCCAGATATCATTAGCCGTCAACCATCAAATACCAAAAGTAGACATTTTCACCACGATAATATATGTTCGTGAGTTGTGGACAAGTTGATTGGGTTTGCTGGATGTAACGACAGTGTCGAATTTCATAGATTAGTATATATCAAGTGCCTCGGTATATATGCAAAGGTGGTATTTATACTGACTTTGGTATAGATTCGAATTTGCGTGTCCCAAGACGGGGTTCTTCCACGTGCCGGCGGGAAGGGCGAATGCGGTGGTGAGAAGGTATACCTACCACTCTATACATCCCTCTGAGGCCCTCCAAGGCCATGAAAGCTACGATAGCACGATGACTATTCGTTACTTCTCGCAATCCCGGCTCCTAAGGCTCCTTTACTATCAGAAACTGTGTACAGTTTTACCGCGACTGGCCAATGGTGGAAGGATGCAAGTCAACCAATCAACAGTTTACTTGAGGAAGGCAACTGTTTCTTCTATTATGTATTTTCCTGCGCAAAATGGCATTCCTAGTTTTCTGAGGCGCATTCAGCCATACAAAGCAACAAAAGGGCTAATTGGTAATTGCGGACGCGGGAAATGATTCTGCACCTAGTGGAGGGACCCGTCGCAAGTTTACGCTCTTCGCATCGAGGGCCTTTCATGTATCACTCGGGTTACCTTTGTTCCTATCTGCGGCGAGGTTGGTGGACTGTTGAAGCATCCCTGTTACTGTTTTGTGGAGGATGAGTTTAATGATATTCAAAAAGTAGCGACCACTCTATAGGATGGATCCTTTGGGCGTGTACAACAGATTTCTTTCGTCTTTATTCCTGCACGCATATGTCGAACGTCGCTTTGCTTTTCATCTATACATTGCATCGAGCTTGCGGGAAAGTTTTGTCGCATCATAACACACACTAAGTACACGATGGTCTACGTATATGAAGATTGCGTTGTGGGGGTGAGATGCTTCAGGTATCTGGATTATAGGTTTTAGGGCTAGATGTTGGGACTCGAGGATCTATCTACCTTTGGCAGGTGATGCCACCTCCTGGGCTCTTAGCACACGATACACGCGATTTCTCTCGCTTCGTACCATCCGCGCATATCGCATATACGTTCACGTATATCGGTTTACGTCCCACAGGTTATGAGCCCTCGTATTATTTGATTCATCAAGATAAATCAAAAAGCGAAGAACGAGAAGTCAACAAGAGCTCGGCTAGAGCAACGAGCACTGAGCACCGGGCAACGACCAGTCGACAAGTGAATCGTCGACAAGGAGTCAAAGGAGATCGAGATCTTCTCTAGAGAGCATAAGGCTAAGAATAACCCCTCATCCCGCCATTGTAGTTTGCTGGCGGCTGATGGATGTCGGCCCGTTTAGAGATTCAATAAACGATAACTAACGGCCAATCAAGGTTGTGGGAAATTACCGCTCAGTGACGACATTTTTTGGCTCTGTCTTTAGACGATAAACTATCTTTAGATTGTAAAACACATGCCTGGGAGGCTGGAAGGAAGGGAATCAGTGAGACGAGTAGGAATGATAGGATGAAGAGGGTAATACCCTCATGTAACGGTAACAGATCTAGAATTAAAAATACTGTCAAGGATGATAGAAATAGAATGGTTTGCAAACTCCCAACCCCGAACCCTAAGCCCGCTATCCGTGCCATCCATGCGTACACAAAGCCCAAGAGAACACCCGGTTTCAACCCTTGCGCACACACCACGCCCACAACATCTAAAGTCCACGAAGGTAACGCACGAGATTCAATCTCGGACTGAGCTGAGCGCTGTGTTGATATCGAGATATAGGACAAACACGAGGCTACGCAAGTTATCAAATCCCTCTACTGTAATTAGTACCCAGGTTTCGGACACCGGCACGAGATACCTAACAACCCAGCTTCCACATAGCGCACAAGAGCACATTCAACTTTCCAGAAAAATAGCTGCCAGACGCTAACCCTGCAATGTTTGTGTAATAGCAAAGCGAAGTGCGGCCAGGTAGTCGACAATGACTCTCATGATCTCCATTTACGGCATCCCCATTACGGCATGCCACTACTTTCTTTGGTGAACACCAGCAGAGGCCTACTCGGCAGTGATTCCTCACAGAGTAGCGACTCCTCGTCCCGCGCTCGTCCCTTGGTAATTAAACATCTTTCTGTTTCTTTTCTCGTCAGCCCCCAATTATTATCGCCGTGCGGTTCCCTTCATCTTCAGAGCAATTCAAATGGCATCTACAGAACCGATGCTTTTCTTGGTGCTCCTCCCTCACAGAGTATCTTATTGGTGGTAAGGAATGGTAATTGGGTCGCCGCTATGGGCAGTTACTTGGATATCATCCTACTGTGCGAGACTCTCAAGTTAGATCTTGGTGCAGCTAGCACTGGTATTCGGGTCCTTTCATCGATACCAGTACAGAATCCACTGTGGCCCCTAGCAAGGAACTTCGACGGGGTCCATTTGGTCGTTCCCCCAGTTTGTGACGCCTCCCATTGAGCCATGTTTATTTTATAGCAGTGCTTAGATAGCTTTTGCTTATGCACCTACGACAGTTTGAAGGCGATGGTAGCATTCCCACCGCAGTTGATCGAAGATGTGGTCGCCAGATTGAGGCCAATTTGGCCTGAATGGGACGGACAATGAGTACCAGTTGATACGCATTGGATTTCCATGAATACCCTTCGTCTCTCAGCCGTCATTGTCTCGCTATAGACCTCATTAGCGATATTGATTCATCATCTCGCAGTCAGCGCCGGTGTGGATTTGGGGAGGAGGGTGCTGATTATTTATAGAGTGACCAGGTGTCGGTTGGTTTGATGACGACTACACGGGGATTGATTGCTGGTTTTGATCGGGTATTACGAGACAACGACTAGAGATTCCTTGGTGGAGGTGAGGATAACTATGAAGATGACTCGAGAACACCTTTGGATCACAGCGGGTCTGGAGGTACTCGATGTATTGTAGATCTTTCCTGTGCTACCCTAGTTGTCTTTCTTCCTGTCTGCGGTGTGACTGCTACTGTTTTGAGGTGGATGAGTGTGGCGGTATTCAAGAGTCCTTTGGGCGTGTACAGCAGATTTCTTACGTTTTTATGCTTACATGTTGGCTTTTATTTTCGTTTGTAACATGTGTAGGAGAGTCTTTTAACTTATCAAACCAGACAAATTTTGAAGACGACGCCCAGGTGCTGTTATGTTCGAGAGTACTGAGGAATTACTTTGACTACTATTCATCCCACATTCCCACTCGACATTTCCAACACACCAGACGGTAAAATTTCACCTTGACAACCTTAGATTAACGAACGAAGGTGATATATTTATATCAAAAAGATCACGGGTACCTTTTCAAGCCCTCAAAATACAAAAAAGCCAGCCGGCCACAGAAAACCAGTTAGTACTCCCAGAGCCCAAAAAACCAGAATAACCAAGAATAAAAAAATCAAAATGCCCCCCCCCTCCAAACCACAAAAAAATTCACAAACAAACCCCAACTCCTCCCCATCCACAGAACATATCTCATAATCATCCCACCCTACTCCTCCTCTTCATATCCGCCTTGACAAAAATATCCCTCAACGCCTCCCCAAACTCTCTCAAAAACCTTACCTCATCAGCCCTCAATGCAGGCTCAGCACACGCCTTCCGTGCAAACGCAGCCAGCACAATCCCGCCCATACTTTCGTTCTCCTCGCACTCGCAGTCCCTTACCAGCGGCAGTAGTATACCGAGTTGATACCCCACATCGTCTTCATCCTCCGAATCCTCCCTCACCGGATTCTGGAATATCAACCCCCCGATACTCCGTAGCGCGCGCAGGTGCAGGCCGCCGTCAAATATTGGTGGGGGATCGGGGAGTCCGTGGGCGACGAGGACTTTGGTCGAGATCTCGGACTTGCGGAGGTTCGGGTCGATGGGGACGAGGGGGGAGGTGTAGGTGTGGGTTGAGGTCACGCGGAGGAGGTAGACGAAGTCGTAGTCGAGGGAGCGCGCGATAAGAGAAGTTGCGTAGGTCGCTTCAACCATGGAAGTTATTGAGTCAGGCGATGTGGGGATGCGGGGGGTTGCGGGAGATTGGACTGGCAAGCGGGTGTTGGTTGAGATTGCGGGGTGTGGAGTGGGGAAAATTGGGAGGGGGCGGTGTTGTTTGTAGCGCGGTGTTGTGGTGGAGATCGACGAGGGGAGGGTCGACGGGGAAGGGAGGGCCGAGGAATAAGAGAGAAAGGTTGATGGGGAGGTTGGTGAAATAGTAGATTCAGGTTGTCGGCGTGGTGAGGATCTGAGTTCGAAATCGTCGTCGCGGATGGAGTTTGGTGTTTCCGGAGGAGGGAGCATGGGCTCTTCCCGACTCGTGTTGATATCCTTCAGCTTTGGTCTAGCCACGAAGCTGTCCTGCGGTCTTGTTGGCACTGTCGGTGAGTCCAGTAATACCTCCGAAGCCTCGCCAGCCAAGAATGGGCTTACTGGCGGCATCTTTTCGGCGTTCTCTTCAATTCCCTTCAGTATCTTTATGGAAAGCAACCCTCGCCGAGAAATCACAGATTCCGAGTCGCTGTCTGTAACCTTTGTCTGCCCAACTATCTTTGTCGGCTGATGCTGTCTGAGCATGTCTCGGTCCTCCATCACCATTTCAAACTCGGTCATAGCTAGTCGCGCAAAATCCACGAGATTTCTCCGCGAGGCTGCTGGAAATGCAGATCTGGGCTGCGTGTCAAACACTGCAAAAACGCCGATCGTGTGGCCTTCGAAAGTAACGATGGGTGCGCCTGCGTAGAACCGTAGGTGCGGTGAGTCTTGCGTCAACGGATTTCCTCGAAGCCGCCAATCTTTAACGGTGTCTAGGACAACCATCGGTTCATTGCTCAATAAAACGTGCGCTCCGATACTATCAGTTCGAGTGATATATTTCTGTCCGAATGAATGCTCAGCCTTCACCACCTCGACATTCTCATCTACAAGACTGATGCAGGCCATGCGCGTTTGGAAGACTTTCCTCGCCAGGAGCACGAGTCTGTGGCATTTCTCCTGCGCCGCGGTGGGCAGAACGGTGCCGCAAGCCTTCACAGCCTTTAGTCTCTGTCGCTCGTCTGGAGGCGCCGGCGCGGTGAGATGGTTGAATTCCGGTCTCCTCGGCGGAGGATCCGGCGGGTTTGAAACGTTGAACCGGCCCTCAGAATAGCATTTAATGAAGAAACCCCATTCCTGCACGTATCTGCAGTCCGTGGCTGCAGCCATTGCCGCCTTTTCCCGCTCTCGAAGGCTCCGCCTATACATATCCGTCGCAACGCTAGTATTTCCCGAATACGTGCTGTCCGCATCGCTGGCTCTTGCGTTCGGCAGTCTACGCGGGCTTGTGCCGCCGTGGTTTGAGAATGCAAGTGTAACTGGTCGACTCCGCCCGACCAGGACGTCATCTCGTGGGTATGGCTTTGAAAGAAGTGGATGCGTCTATAACGGTTAGACATTGAGCGTGCGCACCGACCACTCTGGCGGATGATCACTTACATGTGGCGACGGCGTCATCACCATCGTGTCGGCACTAAAGGACGTATCTCCGGTCCTAGATGAATAGTCTGAACCCCGTATCTTGCTCCGATGAAACAGACGCCTCAAGAACGATTTGTCCATTGACTTCTCCGAGACATCGGAGGAAGTCACAGAAAACGCGGACGAGGTCGAACGCTCGGAGGTGTGAAGATAAACAACACCAGTGGCTGTCATGTTGACTTGCAGCAGTAGATCTTCGGTGGATACCCAGTATGTATGAAGCTGAAAATGCGTGCTGTAAGAGTGCTAAATGACGGTTATCGAACGCGCAAAGTAACGAGTGACTGAAGGACGCCAGCAGTGATCAAGGAGAAAGAATGACTATATAGTTAGAAGACGCAGCCGGTGGCTTCCTCAATGCATCGCAGGCGACGCTTCCAAATTGCGAGCTCGTGAGAAAGTACCAGGTCCAGGGTGGTTGAGGAAGGAACGAAGGTGGACGACAATCCCTTGCAGAAGTCGGCGGAATGTGCAAATGGGTATAGGCATAGGTGCTATAGCCGCACCACCAGTATTGCTCGTAGCAATGCAATCCTTGAGATGTTGCACTCTGCGTGTTGTATGGGTGTATGGAAAGAAAAGCGAAGATAGCGCTGGTCAAAGCTTGAGGACAGGGGTAAGGGCATGGCTAGCCCACAGCCGGCAAGGGAAGGGCCGTGCAGCTAACCAGGAAACGGGAACTTGGTCCAATCGAGCGGGATTGGCCCGACGAGTAAGATTGTGGTTGCGAACGGGGACCAAGCGGCGAATCAGGGCCTTTGTTTGGCCGACTTGGGACTCTTCAAGATGTCTCGCTCTCCAGCAACCAGCCGTTTTTGATTTGCAGTTGCAGTGTGCAGAAGCGAATGCAGCGCTGTCTTACTCGCCTGCACCGTTGGTACATAAGGTACGCACCTTCCTTGTGCATCTCCATCCTCTATCGCTGTTTGTCGCACTGCTGCCATCCAACAATCAGCCGGGGATCTCCGCTGCATCGCTCCATCGTACATGAAGTTGCACTTTTCCCTGGACCGCGCGTTTGTTTGCTGCGTCTCGCTTTGCAAACAGACGCATTCTGCATGCCATTTGCGCTCTTCTATTTCTATTAATTTAGGTCGTCGCGTGCCGTCTTCTGCTACTTTGCGATCCGGTAGGCCCCAGTTCCATGGTCGCAGCAGCAATCTCGCTTTGGGGATTACCGGGATGCTGTTGCTAAGGTATTCGAAAAAAAATTTGGCATCGCTCCTTCGTTCGCCTCACGAAACTGCACCAGCACACTCCGACTTGACTTCTCTCGATCTCTGTAGATACTCGCCGCAGTGCATGGGTGCAAGCAGAGGCGTTGGTGGTAAGTTTGATGATCCTTTGCCGATGCCACCACCGTACCCGCAAACTACCGAGATGAATACGTCGACATGGGTTCGACTGCTATCATAGACAGCGAAGAAGTGCGAACATACCCCGACAATGGAACGAACAATTGACACGCAGAGGATTGGACTTCGCTTGCAATATTCTTCTACAAGACGCGGGTAGTTGCTTTCGTGTTGTAGAGTTGTAGAGTTATGGGCGCGCGTCAGGCAGATAAGGCGGGACTTGACAGGACTTGTAACTCGGATCAGGCAGTATGTTGCCGTAGGAGCAGGGTCTGATGCTCGTCTCGCTTGCCTTCATGTGATGTGAGATGTTAATATAAACACGGGAGGGGCTTAAATGTAATACGGTAGATACGAAATCAAGAGTGAGATTTTACCCCATAGAAGCAAAATAGTATTTCAGAGGGAGAGCCGCTTCAAAATCTCCTTCCACATGCGAATATCGAGTGTCTCGGAGTGTGATAAACTATATCCACCTCAAAATCAGGTACACGCGGTCAGCATATATTGTCCGAACTCCAGCTTCCAAAATTGGATCGGCCATAACGTGCTCTCAGATCGCGCCTTCCCAAACATATTCCGTCGATAATGAATGGTGCAACCAAAACGCTGCTAAGCTGCGGATCAAAACCCAGAGTGGCAATGATTGAACGTCATCAAGAGTCGGGTATGGTGTTCGGTACTGGGTTTGGGTATAAGCCCACCGCCATGTATCTTAGCTAGAGCGAGGAAGACACCCCCAAAAGTTCGCATGCTGTTTATACTCCAAACCCCAGTCGTGGATCTAAATGAATGAATCTGAAGTACCGGGCGAGTACCCCTCGTTCAGCGGCGGTTCAATCAGTCGAGTTTCGTTCACTTGTCCAGACCCTGGCAAATCTTCCCGAAGTTCCCAAGTTACACCGCTCTTGACACCGTGGCTATTCGTGTAAACTAGAGTTTGCCATACATCTGGCAAACAAGCCTGTGAGTCTGTGTGCGAGGGCATTTGCCGCAGCGAAGATATCCCGACCCGGCACCACGAACACCAGCAGGTTATCCCCATTCCCGAAGCACATGAGGTTCAGAAATCACCCATAACTTGCTCCAGAGAGTGTTATCCGGAAGCCTCTCCTCGCAAGGTTGGAATGCTCCTTGTGAGGCAGAGTGGCCGCGCATGGTGAAATTGATCTTCGATTCGACTGTTCCCCATCTAGCTCTGGAGCTGAACATATTCTGAGTGTGAGCATACCGGCGGCACAGACAGGATGAAACCTAAACCCCATATCTCGTGGCGTGGTATTGCACCTACGCCTACTGTGCCGTAAAGCCAATAGAGTAGAATATATCACTCGTTCACAGCCTGTGCCACCCATCCCGATCATGTTTTTCGTTTCGCTTAGAAGGTGGTTTGTTTCGACGGTAGAGTTTCGTTTCGGTAATAGAGACTCGTTTTGGCAGCGGTGTTCGTTTCAAGTCCATCTAAAGCTCATCTTAGTTTATTATCAGGTGAGTTTGGATGAACAGAGTTCACTCGGTTCAATCTAGTACAGCTCTAGGGCTGGTGTGATTGAAGCTTGTGGTTAAAACAAAGGGTGGGAGTGTGTATGCATGTGTATGGCGATAAAGAAACAGAGTTAGGGCAATAACGTTCGCTATCACACAAAATCACTCGCTCAAGTTGCGCCGGCGAAATATCAGCGAAAGGCCGCTCCAAACTGTCTTAATTTTTCATCTTATCCGAAGGTGAAATTTATCATGGACCCGGTGATATGTCGACTATTAGGCTAATAAAGGTTTGATCCATATTCTGGTGCATTCTTAACTGCACCACAGGTTTGAAGCCCGCTATCTTACTTAATGTTTACTGCACTGCAGGTTTCGAACCCGTTCCTGGCCTGGTGTTTCTAGCACCATGCCCAGCCAGCTAAGCTAGATGCTTAAGTAGTTATTGCATATACTTTAGTCATGGCAATATACAGTTTCTGATACACATATCTTGAACACTGGTGTGCCACACTTCGTACATAAAATCTAAGCAAAGCCCATCGCATTATTTGGTTTAGCGAAATTATGTGAGTTCGGGCCGGACAAAAGAAAATGTTTCAAGCCTGTGATTCTATAGTGTTTACAGCACTGCAATTTTGAACCTACACCCGGTGTTTATAGCACTTAGAATTTACAAGTTAGGTTGAACGATGTATATGAGCCCTATCGAAAGGAACGCGCTTGCCAGTGTGGAGTTGATCCCGATTTGGCGAGCTACCGCAAGAGCTCAATTACCTGAAGGAATTCTCTACTCCCAATATCCGAATCTAGCGTATATGTACCTCTGCATGCGCACTGCTATTTCGAAGACGGTATTGTTGCTAGCAGCAGCATGGTGCTGACGACGATAAGCCGGGGGTCTGAAGAAATCGAACGCCTTAAGGGCTTAGGGCTTGCAGTTCTTAGGACGAGGGCTTGACATGTACAGACTGGAGCTATGGTATATAACCCCCACAGCAAGTGATGAAAACCCAAATTTCGAGTTTTCATGCACCGCTTACTACTGTACCGAGCACAGTGGTCTGTCATCCGGCTTTTGGTCGCTGGCGCTACCGCAAAAATCCTAGCAAGCCGTCTGACAGACTAGTGGTTGGGACGGGGTTCGCGACTGACATCTTTTTGAATGGGACAAAGTTCGCCTGACAGGTTTAGAATTGGATGGGGTTAACCTGATTGATGGTGAAGGGTACTAAGACGGAGTTTGGACCGAGTGAAGTCCTAAAGCCCTAATGCTGTACCCAGAGTGCCAGCAAATGCAGTTTCAAAGGCTTGGAAGAAGGAGCGCAGCTAGAACCGGTGGTGGTGGAAAGGGTGGACCGGCTCCTCTTCGCATGTAACTAGTCTTTTAATCTAATTGCTTGTCCCCGCTATCTGTACACTGAGCTGACATTTTTCCCACGCCGGATAAATTGAACTGACACTGACAGCCTGTTGAGAAACCTGGGACAGACCCCGCTGACAGCTGACGTCCCAACCACTGTACTCGGTACAGTACTTCAGAGAAGGCCCACACGGCTTGCAAAGAGCTTGTGTAGGGTTTTATGTGACGAAGAGGCTACTTTAGCTGGTTAGAGGGTCCGGCTTATATAAAGACCAGGGATGATGAGAATCTATGAATGATATCTAAATCCCTAGTAACAAACGTGGTACGCGAGTAACGGAAGATGAAGTTCCCGTGTCCTTTTACTGTCGAACCGTCATTGGCGAGAATGCATAATTCTTCAGAGTTGCGAAATTAGCGTTCTGGCTGTGTAAGTTCGCTGGGCGCAGCTATGCATCATTCCATAAATATGCAGCCTTTCATTCAACGATTACCCAGGCTCATGGAAGCCGTCTGACACTAGATGAAATATGGTAACCCATAACATTCCACAGCGGATTGTGAGATGTCGAAAGTAGGTACTACTGCATGATGCACAACTTCAGCTCTGCCATGCGCACCTCTCCTACATCATGTGCGCATATGAGGAGCATAAACAAACTTTATTCACCCCCATGTCTCAAAATAAGCGGCAATCTCAGAAATGACTGTTAAGCTTCAGTCAGAGAATGATTCCAGGACAAAGTTCAAGAGCGAGCTCGAGTTATCGCCCCCATTTATGACTAGACTCCAGACACAACTACTTATGTACTTCAGCCTCACCCCAACTGCATTCCCAGGGGCAACAAGGCACGCATGGCGTCCAATTGCTGCAGCGCTTTGCCCCAACATCTTGATTGCTTCAGGCGTTTCTGCTCTCATAACGTTAACAAGCGAGAGCGCATAAATTCTGCTTGGGCCGTACGTATTTTATAAGAAGATACCGAGTAGCCCAATTATCGAATAGACTCCCACAATAATGGCCGTTTCCTCCGTGCAACGATGCTCCATCGCAAGAAGGCTTTTGATCGTCATAGTCACAGCTCTGCTCGTCTCCACCGTTTCCAGCCAGCGCGTAAACTTCACCATGTGTTATTACGAGAAGGTGAAATCCCTCAACACCTCCGACCTATCAGACAAACGCCAGTCCTTCTTGTACGACATAACAGGTACCAAACGTCTAGAAGCCGACAAGCCGTATCTCTCCCTCTTGGGCTGCGCCGAACTTTGCGGCCACAGTGATCCAATGGCCGAGCAGATCTGGTCTGCGAGCGAAATCGGAGGGCGTTTCATCGCGTTTATTATCCCAGTGATCGTTCTTGCGGGACGCTTCTCGTATAGTGCTGCCGGTCTGAAAAACGCCATCTTTACCTTTATCCACCTCATCGGCGACCCAATCGACTCTTCGTGGAGCCTTCTCACACGGCAAGAGGTGGCGAGAAGGAACTGGATCCTCGCAGTCGAATGGTGGTCACAGAATCCGAAACATGTGGCGACTGTGTTTACCGTTTTTGATTAATGGCTCTAGGACTCGCTTAAACACCTTTCAACAAAGCCGGGTCACGACACCCCCCAAAGTCCAGGCACGAGACAACACGACCCGCTTAACTCTCCGTTTTTATTTAAATTGCCTGAGGAAGGGACGAAAGCACGAACTCGAGTGCTTGGATATATCAAAGAGGCTTCTAGGAAAATGGGAACGCTAAACTCGAACACGCTAGTCAGTAGTTGGTTGCTGGTGATATGGTTCGGGGGAGCGCTGGCCGGGGCTTTTGTTAGGACTGCTACCCAAGAGACCAATAACCAGACTGCACACACCATCGCCGTAGTTATGTTATTTTCGTTCCTTGTGTTTGCCGTGATTGTCCGTGGCCACACCGGCGACTTCAAGCACCGCGAGCACGTCCTGTGGGAGATGATGAAGCTCCAGCAAGACACTGGAAATTTGCTACCAGAGATTGACGACAAAGCTGCAGAGTTGTATGTCGACGGGAAACCATACTCGGGAGTCATAAAGTCGTTCCGTCCAGTTAAGACTCTCAAATTCATTGGAAAGCGTCAGCACCGAAGCGAATGGCTATTGTTTGGAATCTCCCTTGCCTCTGTCTTCATCGGATGCGCTGCAGCCTTTTGTCTCTCCTGGTTTACACCTTCTCAGGGCTTTGGGTGCCGCGCTGCAGCATGGCTTTGCATCTTTCTTGTGTGGTGTTCAAGCTGTGGTCTCACAGCATGGTTTGGCCGCCTTGCGAACGGAGATGTTAAGAAGCATTGGTATATGACTATCGTCAAGGACTTCCTCTGCATGTCATTCGTAGTAATACTCGTCGGCTTTGCGCAGGCGGGGATGATGAATAACTGCTATTGTAGGGCAAGTGTCACTTTCCAGCCACACAAACGGGGGGTAATCGATATTGGTCCCGTAGATCAGAAGCAGCGGAGAGATTCGCTTTTTCTCTGGATCACCACACCGCTTTTGGGGATGGCGTTGATTGGGGTATGTTGCTTTGTCGCTGGGTTACAAGGAGAGAACGCTAGGATGTTGTTTGAAAGATCTAGTGAGGAGGCGGCGGCAGAACTTAGAGCACTGATGAATGATGTTGAACGCTGTGGTGGAAGTGAAGGCGGAGGGAGAGACGACCCCAATATATCAGGGGATGAGCGGTCTAGGCTCATTTGCCCAGACACCAACCCAGCATATCCATTAAAAACACTACCTAGCGATGGCACCAGATCCGAGTCTACGAGAGATAGTTAGATTGGAGGAACCGAGGTTCTTATGGGGACTCCATGGATTAAGGAGCTTCTTAAGTACCAACACTGAGATGAAAAGTAAACAAGATGCATAATATAATCATCCGGAACGTGTTGACAGTCAGGATTACAGAGGAAGAAAGCCAGCGAGGATGGACCGGGGGACAATGGGTGATGTTTGTTGAAATGTATTATACATACTTCTTAAACATAATTGTAATGTCAATAGTGATTTTTCAACAAAAGATTATGATTATTGTGGGTGTGGCGGGCCCCCACAATAGATTGACCGAGGTTTAAGCACCACTCCCCACAGGGCAATTTTGCAGTTTAGATGATAGCTCTATTCTTGTTCCTTTTCGTAGTTGAGACGGTACTGAGAACTACAGGTGACTGAAGCCCACCCGCGTACATCATCGCCACTTAACCATCGTGACGATACCCCGCATTCCCCCATATCGTAGCATCGTTCGAGTAACCCACGATAAAGTATTACTGTGCTACTTGCTGTCTGTACAACATTACACATTTGAAGAGAGTCTGAAAGGAATAAAGGATGGAGAAGACTGGAGCGAGCTAGGGGACAAAGAGGAGTCAATTTAGTGTAGATTCACCACTTCTATCGATGTCCGTGACATTGAACATTGAAGCTTTGTCAGAAGTAAGGGTTGAGGGTAGGATTGGTGATCAAATCGGAGGTTTGGAGTAGAGTCCGGCGTCTGAGGCAATGATCGCACTGGGTTGCCGACGCTATTAACTATCTCAATCAGCTTCACCGTGTGCACGGGGAAGTGTATGTAAAACATACTAAGTACCTAGAATCCAGAGAACTCAAATAGAACAAAGGACCTACCTCACACCAATTCAGCAAACAACATTGCTATTAATGGGAATGTCGTAAACCAGTGCTAATTTAACGAAAGATTAATTCATAAGTGATAAGTTCGACAAATGTGAAAGCATACTCTATCTAGCACTCTAGCTACACAGACGAAGAGATTCAAACCGACCTTGAAACTTGGAATACTAGAACGTTAACGCTGATGCTCCCTGGTCATGTTTTGTCCCCCAGGAAAACCTTGGAGCCTGGCTTTAGTACATCAATGTATCTCGAGCTGCTTCTCCCAAAGATGCAGGCTACACATTGAAACCGACTGTATCCACTGGATACCGTTTGACGGGCTTGTCAAACTGTTTACCAATACAGCCCTCCCACCATATGAACATCATTTGCGGGATGGAAGCTTCCTCTAGCGTTTATTTACGGTAATACTAATAGCACCAAAACTGAGGTACGTATGTACACGCTCGCAAATGTGTTGGGGACGTCGACAAAGGAAGAGGACCTGACGGAACTTGAGGAATTGGTAGGAGAGCGGCTCAACAATGAAGATAATATAGAATTGAGTGACAATATATTTCGTGGATCTTCGCAAGGACCCCTAGGGCTTATCAATTTCACGTTTCTTTAGAGAGAACGTATTCTACCTTTGAATGTGTATGTCAAGACCAGATTGATTTTTTTTTTCACGCAATACCACTCCTCTTTCATACGATGATCTGGAGTTAAATAAATACAGCACAAATTTAGCTACACTGCAATCCAAAAAATTGCAAAACGGTGTACAACTCATGGACTTATTTGCTTTCGTTCCCAGAATTTTTCGTCGCTGACGAGTTGCTCTCGTAAACCAAAATTTTGCCTTGCTCGGCAAATAGTGAAAAAGTGAAAGTCTGGGCACGAGAGCACTGACGGATGGTTTTCGAGCGTAGGACCTATTTTTTGAGATTTTCAAAGAATTCATGGGTTGCAGCAACTTGGCTTGGCACTGAGCCTGGAATACTCTAGGTACGTTCTCTCTGTTGTCGATATTTGTTTGTTTGTAATCATTTTGCATTCACCCCCGAAGGGAGGTGCCCAGCTAAGTTACCATAAGCCGGCCGACCACTGGTGGTCATGGCATTTAAACTACCCCATCCTGGAACTTCCTCGGTCTTCAACCAGGAGGGCACAAGGCCGTTGAAACTCCCAATCTCTCTCCTAGGCAAAGTCGTCCCATCCCACTTCCCGCTACCCGAAGGTGGACCCTAAGGCCACTTACTCCCCCTCTGTTGTCGATATTGGTCTGTACCTGGATTTCTCTGGAGCACCATGGATGTGTTGATTCATCCTGACAACGTGGCCAAAATTTCCATGATTGGAAGTGGAGTCGAGTGAAGAATCATGCTTTGGGCTTTTGCCCCTATGCGCTCTACGTTCAGTGACCGTGAATACCACACCGTAAAATAGGTACGTACATTGAACTATGTGTCGTAAGTTACCAACCAAACAGCCGCACCATGCCATCAACAGATACTAGTCCCCCGTAAGTACCATCTAGTTCTTTATACTGTAATAGTTGAAATTCATACAGGCCTCTTCTCAACCTTCCACCTGAGCTTTTCGATCGCTTCCTTACCAATGTTAGGCTGTCAGACGTGATTCGTCTTTCTTTCACATGTCGCGGTGTCTACAACTACACAAATCCAGGCATCTAAAGCTGCATCTCTCGCCTAACGTATCGAATAGCTATGAAGCAGATTAAGCGCATTCTCCAGGAACAACCCCACGGTGACCCATATAAGCGCCACACCATGATAGCCATCCTCAACATTATAGTTAACAACCCCCATGTGCGTAGTCTCGTTGAAAAACATGTTGCGCCGCGGGTAGGGAGGCAGCTGAGGAGGCGAATGGAGAAAATTCCCGACCCTGAAACAGATGAATCGGAGGACGAAATTTTAAGCACGTACCCTGGAATCCTTATGAATCTAAACCTGTTGGTGGTCAAAATGTCGGCATTCGGCCTGGAAAAAATGCCATTCCTTGAGGAGTTTTGCCGCATGGACGAGGCGGCACAACTGGCGATAAACCAGCATGACAGCAGCGCGTTGGTTGTTTTGGGAAAGAACGGATGGGCGAGGATGCCCGACAGCGTGAACCGAGCCGTTTCAATCGCTCTAGACGATGGTGGTGGTCCGCAGGCGATAAAGACACTGAAGCTGCACTTCGGATTGGATTCTATCCTCCTATCCGCTGCCGACAAATATTTCTCTTCTGTGGCAACGGTCTGAAGGGAACCCCAGAACTCTGGTACGAAGATCCAGAAGTAACCCATACGACTGTGTTTGAGTTGTGTTCATGGTAACCGCCGGACTGCGAAACCGCGGCAACGATGTTGAGGATGCTCTTGAGAGCTGCGAAGCAAGGGGATGCATGGCCTCGAACAGCTTCATATGTGGTGGTCTACCTTTCGTGTAGCATTTATGATTGCTTTGAAGGCAGCAGTTCGGGGGGGAGCTTCGGTGAGACTGAGAGTGTTGGAAGTTTGGATGGAGTGCTGCGAGTCGCTGCTGGTACCCAAAGGTCACCATCAATGAAGATTTGCACTGGAGCTAAGAAATTCTGAGCTGTTGTGAGAGGTGTTGTGTACCATGAGTAAGAGCTTAAGGAGGGAATTTTGGCAGTTAAAGGTTGAGTTGGATTAATGTGGCTTGGTTTTCATTGATTGCCTGTGTTCGTGCTGACATGGTTGTATTAGGACATCAATTGAACCTTTTCATTGTGACATGTCCGTCTATCAAAAATACATCGATCTAGTAAACCGCTCTTTTGCTTATCAGGCGGTATGCAAGCTTCTATCGTCAAAAAGTTTCTGAGGTACCAATACCAAGTATCCGCATCCGTTCGTTCGCTCACTTTCTTCGGTATAGAGACGTCGAGATACCAAACCAACTCCAGCCCGATATCCGCTTGAACGAAGCCTGAGACTTGCCCCCATTACGATCAACAACATCGGAAGCAATCCCCAATAGCTCAGCCCTTACATCCGGCCTGTATCCCAAACTCTGCAGACGACCTCTAGCCTGCGTGAGCCTCATGTGTTCATTCATAGAACTAACCACCACTCCCCTCATATTCTTTTCATGCTCGCCCGTAGCAACTCGAAGGGTCTGTATTTCGTTTACTAGCGACCTCCCACCAACCTGCAGTCTCTGCCGCTCCTCATCCAACGGCGCAACTTTCCCCGCTTGAAACTCCGCTGCCGCCTTCGCAAGCAGCTTCGACTCTTCCAGCGCGTGAGAAGACGAATTACACAGCCGATTGAAGCCTTCATCGATCAGTGCCATCCGCGTCCCCAGTCTCGCCACCATCTGCGATTTCCGCAGCGCAACTTGACTTGCGTCCACCCGTCCACGCTTCCAGAATGGTCGGGAGTCGAGGGAGTGAAGTTCCCGATCGGCTTTTTGGATTTCGGATGTGAGCTGGAAGGCGAGAGTTAGGGTTTCCCGGGCGTTGTGTTCGATTAGTCGTGAGTTGCGCGCGACTGTGGATGAGCTTTGGGTTACGAGTGTTTGCAGCTGCGCTGTGCAGTCGTTGATGGAGCGTTGGATGTGGTTGCGGCGGCGTTGGAGTTCAGCAGTGGAGGCTACGGGAAAAGTTGATGTGGTGTTTTTTTGTGGGAAAATCTGGGGGGCACGACGGCGAAGTCGGCCTCGTCGAGGAGGCGTGGGGATGGGGTTTGGGTGTTGATGAAGAGATGGACGGCGCTGTGGGTGAGCGGAAGGTGGTGGTGGAGGACGCCGAAGTCGGATTTGTTTGGACGTTGGAATGGGTGTTGGATGTCGCGGGACGAATGGGGGACTCTGTGGTGAAGCGGGTCTTGGTGGGGGAGGACGGCGGAGACGGTTACGTTGGGGAGACATCGGGACTTGAGGTATGAACGGGAGGGAGGATTACACTGTTACAGCGGAGCTCAATAACGACGGAGTCGGACTGAAGGGCAGCGACATGATAAGTCTGGAGATACATAATTCCCAAAGATGAGTACCAAGAACTTTGCTCGCCGTTGCCTATACTTTCGTTCAGCGGGCTAAGCTCCGCAGCAGTGTTGGATTACCGTTGCGTGCGGAGGGAGCCGTGTGGCGTCTGGGGCGCGGAAATCGGACGTAGTTGATTGGTACTGTTTCGAACCCGCTGTTGCCAGCCCCATCAGAGTACTCAGAACTTCACATAGCATGAACACGTTTCGAGGTACCTCACCACTGTCGAACTACGCGAAGATACATGGCACTGGCTTATGCTGTAGTACCGAGCACTGCGCAATCAGGGCGGTATTTAGAATTCTTTGGTATGAGTCTTGCAAATGAATCAAAGCACTGTGTCAGTGTCCTATATTTGTCCTCATGGGAGATGCCTTGAAAGATTTATCAGCTGGGTACGCGTATGTGCACAGCCCCGCGGTCTCCGCCTCAAGTCGTCTCATCAATTATATGAATTCGATATTAGTCGGATCAGATCTGCATCGATTTCCTCCACAAAAAAACTACCCAACTTCCATCCAACCTATATCCAAGCTACAGTAAACATGGCCGACATCATCGAACAGATGCGCCGGCGGTACCTGGAGTCGATGGACTGGTCTCCCGCCTTCAAATCTGGGATCACCGCGATCGAGGCACTGGGGCGGTGTCTAATTGTAACCTCCCACCCTTCCGCCGCACTCATTAAACTAGGTGAGGAGGGTGGATACGTAAGAGAGCGGCTTCCAGTCCTGCTCCACGACTGCGCGGTAATGGGAATGGATACATTCATGGACACTCAGATGCGGATGTCGACCATTGTCAGGGAGGCAACAGAGCTAATGGAGCCTTCTGGGCCGGTAATCTCCCTACCTCACTTTAGCATATAATACTAACACTTCGAAAGATTGGGAAAATCGTAGGGTATCTCCAGCAACCCCCATCTGCGCGTGTGCAGCGCGACATCCAGCGGGAACGGAAATATCTGGTCGAAACGTACAATGACTTTTTCGAGCAGCTGGGGGCTATTACTGAGAAATGGGATGAGTGGAAACACTCTACTAGTGAATTGACAAGAATTGCGCGAGGACAAACAGGTAGGTGTAGTCAAAAGCGAAACATCTGCGTACGAATGTTGACGCGAGGGATTACAGGATACACTGCGGAAGCGACGGAGCGGATAAAGTTGGACATGGACTTAACGGATGTCCGGATGTCCCAGAGCCACCATGAAATGCAACAACTCGAAAACCAGGTTAATGAGCTGAAGCAGAAACTCACTGAGGCTAGAGCTCGCTATACCGATAAGCTCGGTAAGAAGCATTCCCGCTGGTTTCCAAGATCAGCCCTGACTTGAAATTCCAAATCTAGCGGTGGAGAATAGAGTTCAAAAGCGCTGGTTGTCCAGCAAAAAAGCAACGAGAGAGATCGAGAGACAAGTGCGGATAATGCAAGACCGGTACAACGCCGCGAAACAGGAGCAGCTGGCACAGAGCGAAAAGTTTCTTGAGAAACAGATTGAAGAGTTCCGCCTGCGTTCGAATCTTAACGGGCTCGTGAACAAGAGCGAGAAGCTGGTGGGTTTTCTGGGTTGCACTTGTCGCTGTGACGCATGCTAAGGATGAAAATAGAAATGCATCATGAGATCCCTCCGCAACGCTTGCGACGCGCTTCAGAACGTCATCGTCAATGTCCGCCAGTTTGTAGCCTTCTTCGAAGACTTGGTCAACCAGGTGAAGATTCTGGATCGGGATCTTGAGCGGCTAGGCAATGTTATTGATGATAATGAGGAGGAGGGGGATTTCATTGACGCAGGAGAAATCAGAGAGGTGAGTTATCCGCTGCCGTGAGAACCTCCCGCGCTCATCTCATCTCCGATAGGAAACACTACAAGACGCAATCCGCCTCCGCGCCTCGTTTGCCATCATCCGTCTCATCGCAAATATCTACGGCGAAGTTTCAACCAAGTACTTCATGCCCGGCATCCAAACCGTCTATCAGCTAGGCTCAACCTGCTGCCACAATCCTGAGCTAGAACAGGAACGGAAAGACAAAGATCTGATCAGCTACTCGACTGCTGCCCATCGCGACGTCGAGGCTATATGCAAACAGGTGATCCTCCCGCTTCATACTTGCGACATTGACATGCTGACACATCCCAGCGACACTCGGAAATGAACCAGGGGTTGAACTCAATGGTAAAGGCAATTGCCAAGTCCACACCGCGGAAAGCTATAGAGGATTCGAGGCCTCCGACGCCGCCTTGGTGGAGACGTTGGCTGGTCTCGAAGGCGCAAGCGCCGGTGCCACTAAGAGCTAATACTATAGCGGTTGCTCAACAGCCTGCCAGTGTTCATGCGGTGCATGAGCTAGGTAATGAGGGTAGCGGAGCTCAGCGGCGGACGAATAGGCTGAGGAGGCGTTATATAGAGTAGATGGCTGAAAGGTTGCAAAGGGAACACACAAGGGGACGATGGGTAGCAGGTGGGAGCTCCGCCATCTAGCCGGCTCGCCCGGAGGCGGAGGTGGTGTATCTAGACTCTGTCATACTCTAATTAGAGTGAATACAGTATGAATAAAACAAACAAAAACAAACACACAAATCAACCTCATAGATATCTGCGAAATACCCACTGGGTTGAGACCCGGACGATCACCCGGGCTGGGTTTGGGTTCTATCTCGCTAAGTACTTAACTTATAGGAGTGAGGAATAGGGTTGTTGTTGAGTTGGCCTCGTACCCCCCCTTGGGTCTCACGTGATTTTATACTAACCGAAATGGTGAGTCTGATCCAAATTGGGATCATGAAAAAAGTGAGGTGAAAGGGCCTGGAGACATGACTCCACCAAAAATTCAAATCACCTTCAGAGAGCTGAGCTTTTGGGGGGTATTAGTTTTATATCTACCTGAGTCAATGCCGAGATTTTTTAAAAAATTCAACCACATGTGCACTCACTGCAGCCTTAACTCGAAGCTGATCTGGGCTTAATCTGGACCGTGACTAGCTGCTCCCAGCTGCTCCTGGTCACACTCCTTACCTTTGCACATGTAGTTTTGTCTGGCTTGCTTAGAGCCCCATACAAACTCTTTTTCCCCCACTCTAAACTCTTCTTTCCATCCAAATCCCGTACAAACCTATGGTGTTGAGATTTTCACCGGGTTGATGAGATGCTGATCCGGTTGACCCGTGAACTTTTGTGTGGAGCGAAGTCTCCAGGCTCTCTCACACCTTCCTTACACTATTCCCTTTTTATCACTTCCACTTTCATCTTAGTGCATGCCACACAAATATATTTGAGAGCCTGATTCGAGGCCAGGGTTGGTAGACTCGTGGTAAGCAGCCATGCCGCCTGCATGTTGCCAAATGCGGCAGCCTTCTTTTAACTCTTGCGAGTGGATTCGTCCTTTGGGGCTCGGCAGTTCAAGACCCCTGTCGGACGACCGTCTATTTCTCTCTATTCGCGAAGTTCTCAGCACGCCTCGACGATACCAGGTTCAGCTCGCTCCAATGCATGTTGCGCATGTGTCTTGCTGTGAGGTTAGCAGCTGAGCAGGTCCTCACATTTAAAACCTAGCGCGCCTACATTTCACGAGGTCAATTTCAGCCTAACGTGTCTCCTCACTTGGATTGCTTTCACTAGACCATAACCATAACCACTCATGGATCCTCTGAGTATAATAGCCAGCGTCATTACTGTCCTCGACCTCTGTGGGAAAGTGATCGGTTACATCGCCACTGCCAAGGGTGCTACAAAAGACCGGTCCCGGCTGAAGGCTGAGATCCTCTCATGCCAGAGCCTTCTCGAGGCGCTGAAAGATGAAACCGAAGATTCTGATGGCAGTGATGACTGGGCTAACATTATCAAGACTCTGGAAGGGGCTGGTGCTCCGCTGAATGTCTTAGAAGAAACGCTTGGCCTTCTTGTGCTCAAGTTGGGCCCCAAGAAGAATTTGCAAAAGGTTGTTAAGGTCTTGATGTGGCCGTTCGAAGAAAAAGATGTGTCAAAGGTTTTGGAAGTCATCGAACGCCAGAAGTCTTCACTGATCGTGGCATTGGAGAATAATAATCGGTAAGGTTTACTAAAGGGATGTCGAAGGAGTTAGCATACTAAGTTATGGTAGGAAATTGGCGCAGAAGATTGCCTCTCAGGTCAGTGAGAACGTTGCTCAGCTTGCTGATGTGAAGAAATTATTGGGTGCGATAAATGATTCTCAATCCGGTAAAGCATAACGTTTCCATCATGCAATTGAAATAGGATTTGGTCCACTACTTACGCTTTTCCTAGCTTTGAAACAATCCCATCAAGACGAAAAAAGCCAGAAGATTTTAAATTGGATATCTCCAATTTATTTCGGATACCGACATCAAGCCATCCTCAAAGAGAGAGGGGAAGGCACAGGGACCTGGATTCTGAAGATTCCTCATTTTGTTGAGTGGACTGAAGGCAAAGTGAAAACAATTTGGTGTCATGGAATTCGTATGCTCAATACCTGAAAGCTTGTATTGCAAGTCTTGCTGACAAAGGTACAGCCGGAGCTGGCAAGACAGTAATGGCGTAAGTCGACGTTAACTCTGTCTCCATTTTACTCCGACTAAGGTGATGCACTAGGGCCATCGTATCGGAGTACCTGAGGACTGAATATGTCCGGGATCATCCAAACATCAGCGTCGCCACTTTATACTGCGATTATCAGAAACAGGACGAGCAGAGCCTTGATAACCTCGAACGAAGCATCTTTCAGCAAGTCGTAGAATGCCTTCCCACGATACCTGACGCAATTCAACAAATATACAAAAAAGCTCTCGGAAATCCTCCTCCTCCACCTGATGTGTCACAACTGCGTTCAGCTTTCGAATCCTCAGCCACGTCTTTGTCAACGGTTTTCGTGGTACTGGATGCTCTGGATGAAGCGGGCGAGAGAGTGCAAGATCATATTGTGCGCGAGATTTCTGAACTACCCTTTCCGGACGTCCGACTCTTCTGCACCTCAAGACCATTTCCCAGGTTTGATGAGCTGTTCCACGATTCGCCGAAAATCGAGATCAGGGCGACGGATGAGGATATCAGGGCCTTTGTCAAGGCACAGATAGAAGAGCGGTCGAGATTGCACAAACTTGTCAAGAAGGATCAAAAGCTTCAAGAAGATATTGTGGCAAAAATCATTGAAAAGGCTGAAGGCATGTACGTAGCATCCCGGCATAGTTCAAGAACACTAAGCTCACTATGCTGTGAATATAGGTTTCTCATGGCGAGGTTACACATTGACAGTGTTGCGACTGGAGCATCGAAGACAAATATACGTCAAGCTCTTCAGAGTCTGCCATCAGGGATTAACAACACTTACAAACAAACGATGAAGAGGATACGCAGCCAGCCAGATCATGATACGGTGCTAGCAGAAAGAGCTCTGTCGTGGGTGTTCTGCTCACACAGACAACTCAGCATCATCGAGCTTCAGCACGGTCTTGCTGTCGTGGACATGGCGCCGGGAGGAGAGGAAGTTACTGAAGACGACTTGCCGCACGAAGACATCATCATCTCAGTCTGCCAAGGTCTTCTGATCCAAGAGAGGAAGGGTTATGAGAAGGCATTTATCCGTCCGGTTCATTACACTGCTGCGGAATATTTCAACAAAGCCTACGTCGAGGAGTTTCCACACGGACAAGCCGAGATCGCGACAACTTGCGTAGCCTATTTATCTCTAAGCCGCCTGTCGAACAATCTATCGAGTTACCTCTCTGAGCTTGAGAAAGAACATGAGGAAGACGAAGTGGCTTATCATTATGGGGGTACACCTCTTGGACCGAAATCTAACCCATGGAAATATCGTCCAGTGATCCAGGATTGTTTTCCACTTTTCTTTTACGCTGGAGAGCATTGGGGCTCTCATCTCTGCGAAGCGCACCTTCTCGGATTACCTATTTCCACTTCCAACATCTTCTGGCAATATCGTTCGACTTCGTTCAAATGGGCGTATTGGCTGGTCCCTCCTGAAACGTCCTATCACACCAAATACGGCAATGATATTTATAGGATAGTATCTAAGTCACATGGTGCGGTCCTTACGGTCCTCGAGCAGTTCACTAAAAAGGACCATGATGTTAATGCGGTCGACGATGATGGTCGGACGATGCTCTTCTGCGCTGTTAACGCGGGTCATGAGGATGCCATTAATTTTCTTCTCGCGCTGGATGACATCGAAATCAACGAACCTGATTCGGAAAGCAACGATCCCCTCTCTGCAGCGATTGGCAGAGACTTGAAAAGCGTGGTCCGGAGCTTGTTGTCAAAGATTGCTGTCCGAGGTAAGGAAGACAGCGACGAACACCAAGAAGCAGGACAAGACTCCAAACGGCCCCGCGGTTTTTATAGTCCAGAGAGACTTCGATCACTTCAAGTCAAGGCTTCCAGGATGTGGTCATCTTATGGAACGGAGGTTTTGCGGATGCTGCTTGATAAAACTAAAGACTTCGATCCGCAGGACGGCCGGGCCTTCCTTCTTCTGGCAATCGAGAAAGGAAGCCCGTACAACTCTGAATTCCTCACCTTTCTGCTGGAAAGAGACCTCGACTTGCAAGCTCGAGATGAGTCGGGCAACACAGTATTGCATATGGCAGCGAAAAAGAATGAACGTTTTCTTGTCGAGGAGCTTCTCCGGCAAGGCGCAGATGCGGGAGCAGTGAATTCGGCTGGATGGACACCCTTGCAGACTGCAATGGACGCGGGTAGTTTCTTTGTCTTTCTGCAACTTTTGAAATCGAGCACCGCTGAGATGAGGAGGAATCTTAAATTCGACGAAGAGTCAAGCTCCTGGTCTGAGAAAGATGAGAAGAAAGAAATCGAAAGAAGAGTTATTTCGTTACTGATACAGGAGGAGTTCACCTCAACGAAGGACCCTGAAGGGAGAACAGCGCTATCATGGGCAGCAGAATATGCGACATATGAGAGCCCTGTCGCCATGGGTTTTCTTTTGGAGTTAGACTGGGATATCAATTCATGCGATCATTCAGGAAGAACGGCCCTCTCTTACGCAGCGGCGAATGAAGATTATCAAGCCAAAGACCTTGTCAAAAAGCTCCTCGAAGCCGGTGCGGATCTAGGCATTAAAGACAACTTAGGAAAGACGCCAATTCTCCACGCCGCTGAGCATTCATCATATTACGTTTATGGCGTGATCAGTGAACTTCTCAAAGCTGGCGCTGATGCAAACGCTAAAGACGTGTCGGGAACAGTAGTGCTCGAGCATATTGTCGCATTCAAGTATTTTGCACGACGCGACACAAGTCAGATGATCGAGGAACTTCTCGACGCTGGCATGGATCCCAACATCAAGAATTCTTCAGGAAAAACGGCTCTATTTTCTATGGTTGACAAGGTATACAAAGCTGACGACGATGAGCTTCGGTACGCACAAGACATACTTTGGACGCTTCTCGCCGCAGGCGCGGATCCAAACATCAAGGACGCTGACGGAAAGACACTACGTGACTATGCTCTCGACAGAGCGGATCCCAGCTTGTCGGTGATACTTCTTATCCGCGAATGTCTCAAGCTCGGCGGCGACGTGAATTCCAAGGATGCTTCAGGAAAGACGCCCCTCTTTTACGTTGCGGAGAGCCAAATAGACACCGGCGTGCAGGTTCGAATGGTGAAGGCACTTCTCGACGCTGGCGCGGACCCGAACATCCAGGACGATACAAGTCGGACACCAATATTTGCTGCAGGCGACAATGATGTGTGGGAAGCCCTTGAGAAAGGTGGGGCGAAGCTAGACATCAAAGATACATCCGGGAGGAGGCCGTATTTTTCTCGCCGTTGGAAGGATGAGTGGTACTAGAATCAGGGAGCCCGTTCACACCTTCCTTATTTCCTACAAGCTCGCGGTACGCTCTTTTGGTTGCTTGTTCATGGTTGTTGTAGCCATTGGGCATTTTGTCGATAGGTGGGATGTCTGAGTACCTCTGTTCGTAGTGTAGGCTAGCTAGCACCCAATTGTAGAACTATTATCTAGATAACAATGGGAGCAAGAAGGCTAGTAATTACAACAAGCCTGCGAGTTACTCTGCACCAACCACACCGGCCCCGTACCCCAAAATTCAATAGCTCCTAGGCACATATGGGCCATGCTTCCGTGGGTTTGGCGGGGTTCGCATACCAAGCTAGCTGCGGCCGCAATGCGACGAATCGCGTCCGCTGTTGCTGCTTCCCACCACCACAATATAGAGTTTCAAGACTTTAATGGAAGCATGGATGCAATGTCCATTTCACCAGTACAAGGGCCGCAGACACGGTAGCGACCAACATCTCCCACCTCGCTCCACTCACCGCCGCTCCACTACTCTGGATCATACATCTCCACCTCCTTCGTAGCTGTCGTCCCATCCCAGCAGTATTTCTCCAAGCACTTCGTACACTTCTCCGTTGGCGTCCCGCCCCTCCTCAACAACTCCCTATGCAAAATCGCACACCCCACGCAACTCGTCCACTCCTTCGAGTTCCCCTGCGTTGCTGCATTCTAACCATTCTCGATCATCGCATCACGCCGAGAGTCCGTATAAATTGGATCGAAAGTGGACACGTTAGAGTGAAAGGTCCAAGGGACATTTAGCATGTAGACGATCAACGGGGGTGCGTCTTCAGGTCTTGCGAAGTTTGCAGAAGAAGGTGGGATTGTTGAGCTCTCTGTTGACGAAAGTGTTGTTGTCCGGGACGGAGGGGAACTGGGTGCCGTTAGCGATCTCGGCGAGCAGAGATGTTAATAGTCAGACTACAAGAGGTGGGATACTAGACGTTGTTAAAGTCTTATACCAGCAAAAAAATGAGCTCTGGTCATCGGACCTCACCGATCGTCGGATTCACCAAGGAGGGGACCTTGTACGAAGATTAAGGATGGTCGCGGAGTTACATGATATGGGACACTCCCGACAGCCGTTTTGAAAGGTGGGTTCCCAGTTATGGGAATAAAGTAGAATGAAGAAGAAACAAGAAGGAAGTGTCTTGAGGTCTGGCGTCGAAGTGAAGATGTCTGTAGCGCCCGATGGAGCTTTTGTTTGGGATGTTTTCTTTTGTTTGGGTACATGAAGTAAACTTCACTGCAAGTACTCTCGTTACACAGAGAGCCAGGGTGGCATTGCATCATTGGCCTCGGTTATTGACACAATCGTCGGTCGGTGACTACTGAGCTCTTAACTGCGTACACCGCAGCTCTCCAAACTCCCTTCACCCCCAGCCATGACCCAACAAACCGGTGCGCACCTAATAGCTTCCGCGCTCGTCTCCCTCGAAGTCCCCGTAATCTTCGGCATCGTCGGCATCCCCATAATCGAAGTAGCTGAAGCTTGCATTGCCGCCGGAATCCGCTTCATTTCCTTTAGAAACGAACAAGCAGCTTCCTACGCCGCCTCAGCATATGGCTACCTCACTGGCCGACCCGGCGTATGTCTTGTTGTCGGCGGGCCGGGAGTGCTACACGCAATGCCTGGAGTCTGTTTTCCCCCGAGGTCGCGATTGACCTACGGCTGACTAGTGGTGAAGGTAGGCAACTCAATGGTGAACACCACCTTTCCTCTCCTCCTCCTTGCCGGCGCGGCTCCGACTACCGATGGCGCGACGAAGGGGAGCTTCCAGCAACTCGACCAAGTCGCGCTGTTAGCACCACACACCAAGCTCTCGCTCCGACCCCCCACGCTCGGGCAGCTCCCAGCAACAATCAGAGACGCGTACCGTGCCGCCTTCTACGGACGACCGGGCGCAACCTACGTCGACCTCCCCGCAGACTACATCCAATCCCCTCTCCCCCGTAGCGCTCCCTCCATCACTGCCATCTCGCCGCCCCCTCGCGCCCTCGGCGACCCGACGCGAATCCGTGCCATCGCCACCGCATTGAAGGCCTCAAACGCACCACTTGTGATCGTGGGGAAGGGAGCAGCCTACGCGCGCGCCGAGGGGAAAATCCGGGACTTTATCTTCTCCACACAAATCCCGTTCCTCCCGACTCCTCAGGGGAAGGGCGTGCTTCCCGACACGCACACACTCAATACCTCCGCCGCGCGTTCCGCCGCGCTAAAGGGCGCAGACTTCATCCTCCTCCTCGGGGCGCGCGTGAACTGGATTCTCCACTTCGGCACCCGCTTCCGGGCAGGGGTGAAGATTGCACAGGTCGATATTTGTGCGGAAGAACTGGGGCGGAACGGGATAGACGATGTGGTGTCGGTGACGGGGGACATTGGTGCAGTTCTTGAGCAGCTGCTTCCCGAGCTGCGAGGGTACACGCATCCGTCGACCTCGGCATGGCGGAAGACGCTGCACGAGAGCTCCGAAAGAAACCTGGTCAAGGCGAAGATGAAGGAAGATGAGCCTACCGGTGCAAGAGAGCGGTTGAGCTACCACCGCACCTTCCGGCTCATAGAGGATTCTCTTCACCGTCTCGCCGCCCCAGAGGACCTGGTGTACGTCAGTGAGGGCGCAAACACTATGGACATCTCCCGTTCGATCTTTTCGATCTCCTCCCCTCGCCAACGTCTCGACGCCGGAACATACGCAACAATGGGCGTAGGACTTGGCTACGCCATCGCCGCAGACATAGCCTTCAACTACCCCCCCTCTGCCCGCCAGAAACGCGTAATCGCAATCGAAGGCGACAGCGCCCTCGGCTTCTCGCTCGCCGAGATCGAAACAATGGCACGGTACAAACTCCCCATCATTATTGTGGTTATGAACAACGGCGGGGTGTACCATGGGATATCAGACGATACGAGTAGCTATGGTGAGGTGTGGGAGAAGGATGTTAGACGTTCGGAAGGAAGATTACCGAGTACTGCGCTAGGGTTTGAGACGGCGTATGATGTTGTTGCGAGGGGACTGGGGGCGAGGGGGTGGAGGGTTGAGACTGAGACGGAGCTGCAGAAGGCAGTGGAGGAGGCGTGGAGGTATGAAGACGGGCCGAGTTTGTTGAATGTGGTTATTAAGAGTGGGGCTGGGGGACAGCTGAGTTTTGGGTGGTTAGAGAAGGAGGAGAGTAAGGCAAAGTTGTAGGGAGAAATACCGAAAATGTGGATGTAAAGGGTTGAAACGGATTTTATGCGTGATAAATGGCGTTAAGATTGCTTCTTTTTCCCCGACTTAAATAACGAGCAAACTCAACCATAAGTTCTCGATTTTGTGACTTGATAGTATCGGCTCGCCTCGGGACTATCCAACTCACTATCCAACCAAGACTTTTTGCCGCGATGAAGTGCGTATCACACATTTAATATATTCATCATTTGTCCACAATGCAAAAACTTGTAGCCAAACATCAATACTGTGTGGGCTGATCCTTGTACTAAAGACCCAGAGAACAGACATGACAAAATCTTGGGATTAAATTCAGGAGAAGATAACCGGGAAACTCTTCTGCTTTGAGAACAACACATAGTGCAAGTTGGATTGCTACCAGTTGTAATGGTGAAACCCATCATGGTGAAGATCATATAATGTGATGTGACAGTAAATGCTGGTTGTAAGTCTAATTCAAGACTAAACAGAAATGATTGACCAATATCCACCAACCCGCAGCCAGGGACGGTCATGAAGCAGCTCTGGCAGTCCTCTAATCATCCCCATCTTAGACAAAAAAATGGTACTGTGTCTGCCTGGGTCAGATGGATGGGATGGTTGATTTCACTTTACAAACCACACACAAGGTGACCTAATACCTCAATTCCACTGCCAGAAAAGAGCCAGTAACAGGAGTTACATGGTGGAGTTTGGCCACCGACTTGACCTCATATGCACATGTGAGTTACTCATCGGCATATATATATCATCCTCTCACTTGAATGTGTTTGTGCTCGCTTTTGTGCATTCGCCTGTGCCTTCATACCTGTGGCTCACAGCTGGGCCCATAACATATACACTGCCCTCACATATAAAGATTGGCCAGGACAAGTTTTGTACTTTACTACAAGATGCCTCATGCACTTTAAATAAATGATGAAATTTTTTACACACGCTTCATCGCGGTAAAAAGGCTTGGTTGGATAGTGAGTTGGATAGTCCGGAGGCGAGCCGTGATAGTATTCTCATTCTCCGAGTCAAAACAGCGAGAAAACCTAACCATGGATTCTCAACTCAAAACACGCACTGCCTCTCGTTTCACGCATGGAGATTATTGGAATATTAAAACACGCTGCTATCCGTGATAGTGGTTCCCAGGACAGCGACCCACTGCTACCGCCAGGGTCACGGTAACAAGAGCCAAACCTACTCGCCATTTATCCATAGGCACGTGTGCTGATGGATGTCTGAAGCTGGTAAGTCGTAGAGGTTCTCTCAGCCCTCCTCTTGGTGGCTTCCTCCGCCTCTTACGTTCATATAGAACGCTATCTTAGGCATAGCTTTGTCTTTATGGCCTTGGCGATGGGCTCGACGGCCTCGGTGGCCTGCTCAAGAAGCTTCTAGCCCGCTAGCCCGATCTTAGACAAGTTATTAACCAACCAACTTCGGTACAAATTGTTCTTGTTGCAACGATTGTACAGCACCCTCTCATGCCTCTATACAGCAGTCAGCTGGCTAATTTTATGTTGGGAAATCTAGGGTACAGACAGACGATGGTTCAAGAGCCTCTTAACTATCCGTCTCCGGGCTCATATCCTTATACTGCCTAAAGGCAAAGTTTCCGCGACGAACTTCGGCGACAAAATGTTGTGGATCTTAGGCCTTGGTAAGCGTGATCTGGGCGTAGGTCATCTTCTCGTGCGTAGCGGCAGTCGTGCGAAAATGGATTTCTTAGGGAAGAGCGAGAGGCTAGAAATCTGGGAACACGAGGGCGGTGTGTGGCAACAGCGCCTTATAGTAGAGGGCTATTGAGCAATCAAAGTCGCAGCACTGACTCAGAACTTCTGAGGCTCGAAATGGATAGTTTAATGGCAACCAGGGCTTTCAAGGTGGCCATTTTCCTACCTTCTAAGGACCGACTTGAACGATCCACTACAGTTCTTTCCACGCAGATGCCTGGAGGTAGAGGACGTTGAAGCATCTGAGAGATGGCAAGGTGACGCCGAGTTAGGGCATAGGGTATTGCCCTACGCCCTGTATCATACATCACCACATCCGTTATTCGAACTCAAAGCATTACACGCTCCATACTACCCATGGGATCAGCTGTAGATTATTATTGAACTTGAAAGGAGAGCGGGGTTGCAGCGTGGAGCAACGCGTCGGATTATGAGTCGTTAAAGTAAAACGCAGTAAAGCCTGTGAAGAGAGTAGCACTATGACGACAGCCAGACAAAACTATAGTCAGATTGAAGAGCATAATTTATTGTGGTTAATAGCTTTTCTAATCTTTCTCCTCCGGGTTTACATTCATAACCAAGGTAGTGCTAATTGCTACAAGTTAGTCTGCCCGAAGACCATTCTCACCCGTCCTGCAGCTTTCTAAACGAGTAGTTAGAGCACTAGCAAAATTCAAATGTAACAAGAGAAGAATTGTTGTAAGCCAAGGTCCTAAACATATGGATGCAAGCAAGAACAGAACTAAGAGCATGTCCAAACGTCAGGGCAGGTAGTACAATAACGGATCAAATAACAGTGACAAGTAATAAAAGCATAGTGATCTATAGTGATCTAACAATTCGTCAGTTGCAAGACATCAGAAAGAACATGCAGCGCAAAGTTAGGGATGGAATATTATGTAAACTATGGAGCATGTATTGCTATAGCCATAATGCTATTTCAGATGCCTATCTTGCTGAGGGGCTGTTCGCTATTCAGGAGCAAATGTCGTAGCGCTATTTCATTTAACAGATATTTAGGCGTTAGAAACTTCGGGTAATCCTTCGTTTATCTCGTCCTCACACAATAAACAACGTCTAGGGCATCCCGATGCCGGCCTTTCCCCCGGAAATGGCTCGGAAGCTTTGCGTCCCATAACCCACTCTGTCCACAGCGTTGCCTCGCCGTTATGTATTGCAAATCTTCGAGGAGTAGGATATCCAGTACTAAGGTCCCCAAAAACCAGCTTCTCTAGCATTAAGGGAGCAGTTCGTGCTTTGAACGACAAGAAGAACCAACGCCAAATGAACGGTTGCGGTACTCCCCCAACCTCCTGATGCAAATCTTCGAGGCGTCCGTCATAACCGTCTATGAGTTGGCAGCCGATTAACTCAAAAGAACGCAGAGTCGTTTTATGCTTTTCGAAAAATGAGATGAGAAGGTCGGCCCAAGATACAACCCCAAATAGTGTAACGACTTGTAACACTTCCCAACGCCGCAGCATAACCATTGTAACATGTGCAGCTTTGAGAGAGCAATGGTAGTAGTACTCAAAAGGAAGTAGAAGATCCCAAAGGTTTACCCACTTAATGTAGTAAGAACTACTGCTGATTGACATATGCCGGAGTCCCCTAACCGCCCCTAAAAGCCTGCCAACCAAGAAAATCCATTTGTCGCCGATAACATCCACAGAGAGTGTGATACGTACCGTTTGGAGCTGAGCCATTCCTTTGGTAGCTTTTTCGATGATTTGCGGAGACAGTAACATCGTCTTCGAATCGAGACGCGAAACGACTAACTCCGTGACTTTCGGGATCCCCGTTATTTGCGTGCGCCGATATAACGCATCTATGATTCCTACCAGCACGACCCGCCCCCAATTACCTCCGTCGTATGGACAGTCTGACAAAATACAGCAATCTGTGTCCAACCAAATGGTTCGGAGGTTTTGCAGAATTGGAAGGTATTTCGCGTGGATGTACGATAGCGTTCCGGATAGTTCGAAAGTGATATGTTTGTACAAAGTTTCAAGTAACTGGATGCCCTCGTGCTCACCGAGTCCCGTGTTTAATATGTCATTTCGAAGGTGGGGAACAGCAAGGAGTTGGCAATATTTGTCCTTGTTCAAAACCGCTGTATGTATATTCAGTCAAAACCTTGAGAAGGATTCAATGGACTGACATTGGATGTTAATGGAACCTTTGGGTATACTAGATAATTTGAAGGCATATGTCTTCACCAGGTAATTTATTCGCGGTTCCTTAGCAATGTTCTGTAGTCGGATGAGGTTGCACTCATCGCTACTGATGAACAGTGTCTCAAACACGAAAGGTGTAATTATCTCGTTGAAAAGTCGACACACCAGCCTAAGCCGCGTGTAGATTTTGGACGTGCGGTGTGGCTCCTGACAGGAGGGTTCCAGGCACCGGCAAGGAGACAGGACAAGTGTCTGAATTTCGGGTGGTAGGGATAGCATGATAGCGTTAAACCTTTGAAGATTGCGGAAGGGTCCCGTTATTATCGTCCTAGTACTGTCTACAGATGTATATCGGATAGATTCAGTGAGCAGCTGGATAATTATGTTCCTTTCATTCGTCTATCCCGATACCGTTTTATTGGTTAGAGTAGGAGGATGTTCGATTGATAGAGAGACACCTACCGGCAGAACCAGGGGTAAGAACGATGCAGCAGTTGAAGCAGGAAAGTACCAGCAAACTTCAGCCCCCGCTAATGGTAGAGTAGAGCTGACAGGCGTGTATCGCTGGCACGAGGAGGATGGCCTGCTGTAGGACTTATGAACGAACGACAAAGGCAACGGTAAGAGCCCTGCACTTAGTTAGCTTCCCCTCCATCACCATCGATTAGAAGCTTCAACGTAGTGCTGAGTGCGGACACAGGTTTGCTTTCTTCGTTTCCTCTCTCAATCACTCGCCACAAGACCTGGAGCATAGGGGCCAAACCTCAAGCTTAGAATTGATGGACCAAGGGAGTATTGTGTGCGGTGGAGTACTTCGATCTCGTCGTGCAATGTTATTTCTGAATCCCCAAAACAAGCTTGCTCTTCCTGATGATCGTCAAATATTTAGCTTCGAGCAGGAGGGAATTATCGAGTTGCGCAAAGAGCCCGAAGTTGCTGTAGCAATCATATAGCAAAAGAGCCCGAAGTGGACCGTAGGGAATTGCGAAAGGTGTTCGAGGTTGTCCTAGAGGTTACGATGTTACATACGATTGCTTGACGCTAGCCTTATATGACTACAAGACGTCACTCGTCCAGCCTAATAGGAGTGCCGACAAACAGATCATACGGTATCTAGAAGAGAAGGACAATTTAACCCAGGCCTCAATTGTGAAAGTTTACAAGTTTAAGCAAAACCTAAACAATATCTCAAATACACAAAGTTGTGGCAGGCACATGACTTGACTTCATACTGCGAATTTACTGAAGAACGATTACTGCAGAAGCGAGGGGTGAGAATTGATGATGCAAACTGAGGATAAGCACTTCCTATTGACATGCGGTGTTAGATTAACCTGTCTTGAATGTTACCCATTCCCATTGTTATCACCGCCCATGCCAGACGAGCGCAGTTTGAACGCAAGCGAAGTCCCCAGAAGCTATACTGCTGGCGTCATTTAAACCAGGAATAAATTTCCCCTAGAGTTGAGTTATGCGGAAATGACACAACGGTAACATGTCAGAAATGGTACTAGCCAGGACCAGGTATTTCGAGATATATGTTCCATCCCGTTGGCGAATTGTGAATTCGTCTTGGATACGAAGGTGTTGTGTACAAAAAATATTTTGTTGATATCTTCATATCATATACTGAATGAATTATACTCCTACAGCCTATCCGCTCTTTGTCTCGTCACAATGTAGTCTTGAAATCATCACCCATTTTAGTCTTATATCAATGTTTATAGCTGCACCTCTATGGATCAATGTTCGTCACTGCGCTTGTCTCATACGTCAGTCGGTCTCTAGTGGATGGGACGGTGTTTGACGATGGGAAAGCAGGAAACAATAGCACCTATAGTACGGCACTTAGAGCTTAAAACTGGGTTAGATTTTAATATGTACGTGGCGGGTAATATTTTAGGCGAGAACTTCCAAACGTGGCCTTAGATTTAAACCAACTTGCGAATGACATGAGGCTACAAACTAGCCCATCCAGTACTCTAGATCTTCCTAATTCGAATTGGATCGATTGTTCATACTGTTTCACACTATGGACGGTTTGGGGGAGGCCTGACGAGAAGAACTCCGCGAATAGTGGGAAAGATCTCTGGAAGTATCAAAGACTTCAAGACAGAGGGATTTCCAGTATAAGCCTTTCTTTATTTTCAACCCGCGATCTTTGGTATACGGAGCGGGTCTCTCCCGCCTCGGCCCTGTGTAGCGCACTAGTTACTCAGTTTCAACACAAGCCAATTTCAACATCCACTTCCCATGACGTTGAACTTTACTGCACAGAGTGGCTATCCCTTTTCTCTCCTTAGAGGTGCAGTCCCCTCAGTTGGAATTCAGTGGGATGGGAGAAGTGCTACATGAGCCAAGGGTACGGGTTTCATGTACAAGTGACGATCGGATGGACAGATACCCTTGTACTGAACCTTGCTGTTATCTCGCCTTGTTCTGCCTTACTGTACTGCTTAAAATGTCTGGCAGCTTAGAATCTAAAGCTCGGGGAGGACTAGTATGTGCGGATATGATTTCCACTCTCAACTTTAGCACTACAGACTTCGGCCATATCTCGAAGTTCTGGACCATGCAGGTTCTACAGCAGTTATTCTCTCACCGTCCGTATGTGCCCCACCAGAGGTGAAGACTATGGTCTTGCGTGGTATATTGCAGTTCCGGTTGGTAACTTTCTGGAAGAGGGTTGACTGAATTTGTCGTGCTAGTATTGGGGAAGGTGTTATGATTAAAAGCCTGGAGCATTACCGTTTCAGAAAAGAAGAAACCTCACCGACTGTGGTTTGTCTTCTTTGAAATAAATCGTATGATACCTCGGTCGTAGCATATCGGTAATAGGAAGCTGTGCTGAGTTTAATAATAAGATTTAAATGAATGATGTCCAACATACATCACGGGCCCACAATGTCACATCGACTGTAGATTACTCCACTTCGGATCTCTCGGTCTGTCCGTCCAGGAGATCACTAATAAATCGATACCGAACTCGGCACCCCTTTTGCTCCTGTTACCAGTATACCGGGCCCGTGGAGTACAATTGGAAGAATATATCTTTCGGGAGTAATCAGTCCCGGCTTACCTTTCACCAAATTCCGGGAACGATTAGTTCGTGTCAGAAACTGTGAGTCGTAGGGTTCATTTCGAATATGGAGCTATCGACGGGCGGCTTTAAACCTGTACACGAGGCTATTTAGTGCAAAGCAAAGACCAAGTGCACGGTTCAAGTGGTATGAGATCGATAGAGCGGTTTGTGTCGCCGGCCTTACAGTTGTTGACAATTTCTCGGACTTTGTATACATCTCACCTGCCCAGCTCTGTACTGACTATCAGACTGATTGTCGATCACTCACTGATTTAAGAAGTCCGTCGACTTTCTACCCCTTGGAACTTAAATGTCGCTTTCTCTTATAAGTTCCAGTATGATGTATCACAATTCAAATTTATCATCGGCCAGCTTATGAGTCACGTAACGTTTGTGGCCAGTGGCCGATTTGCGGTGCTTAAAGCGATGAAGTAACTTGATCTTATCTTCATCTATCTATGCGTGGAAAGCCTATGTATATGCGGAAGTCCATGCATACAATCCTGCTGTCGGCTGCCACCCACGTGGATGAAGACACTGCCCAGCTCTTTATCAAATAGTCCCGAGCCACACTCAGTGGCCAACTGTCCACACTACTGGGATTAACGGACTATACCCGCCTAGCTCTCCGCTGGATAATTTCGCTCGTCCTAGCGACCAGTGGTTGTTCATACACCCACGGCTAACCATTTTTGATAGCTAAATCTCAAGTCTGACACTCTAAATATGCAACAGTGTGGCCAGGGAAAACACCAAACATCACTCGGTTAGAATTACCGTCGTGGGAACTTAGTACTAAGTTGATATGGTACGGCAGCTCTTTTGTATGTATCTCGAGTCCTTCTCCTTCATTTCTCTCTCGCTCTTTCAGTGTACAATATACACAATTCAAGACATAGTCCTAGGCCTCCGTTTACGATAGCCGCAATCTTCAACCGTCAGATCAAAAATCGCTGCAAGCATCTAGTCTGACATCCCAAAATATCTAAGCTTGCTTGATACGGTGATTCTTGCATTAGAAAGAAGGAAATAGTACGATCTCGATCCCCAGATAGCTCAACTCAAGCTCGAGCTCGTGATCAAAGCGTATCTCTAGTTTATTGTTTCAATATGTCGAAGCCGTCCTTCATCTCCTTTGCATGGATCCATCAGATATATTGGCTTGACCGGCATTTCAGACCTCACTAGTTTTGACACCTACACCCCGCCGCATTTTGCGGGGAATGGAAGAGTAACCTGTAACGAGAAACCCCTACCCACGCTCCTTCCAGAAACGCAAGCGAACAAAGTTGGAACGGACACCCCAAGAGCCCCGTCGCCGAAGCCCTAAGGCCGCCCGGACTCGCCGCAATCGAACCAGGATGTCGTATAATTACGCGCAGACATTTGTGGGTAGTGCACTTGTGGCGATGGTGATTGAATCGACATCAAAATGACATTTACAGAAGTCCTGTCGCCATAGAATGAATGGTGATGATGCTACATTTTACTTAGGATCGGGAATCTGAACTAAAACCTAAGCTGAAGTGCAACGTTTCCCATTACTTTGTATATGAGGTCGGTCCCCGGAACCTGGTGAGTGCAGTGGGGGTGTTTATTACACACTTTATCATGTACGCATGACTCTGTTGCCAGGTTTCCTTTTGTCTGGCTGCATGTAGAAGTAAGCCTCCTCGAAAGATCAATAATATGAACAACCGACTCTGCTTCACCGATTCAACGTTGCAGCCAATCGGCATCTCAACCCACTTACGTTGCTGCGCGGCTATTGCATTTACTAATTATTGTGTGTAACGCGTATGGCAAATTCGAAGCCTTATTCAGAAGAATTGAGTTGAAGTAAAAATAATGTCTAATTCCGGTACGCCGGTGAGCGCTCCAAGTGGTACTGATGGATCTTCTCGTCATCCGGAAGGCTGCTGGACACCGGGCCATCACCTTCAGATGCGAGGGAAATTTGTTTATATAAGTCAACGCATAGCCTTGCAGGAATTTCGGATACCTGCCTAGCTCGCACAAGCGCTTCATAGTACAGATCTCATCGTTCGTGCATGAATCTCCATCAGCCGAATATTACGAAGCTCTTGCTTGCCTAAGATTCGCCTTGAAACCGGGATCGCTATGAGTAGCATTAAGAGGTACGGTAGGAGGTTAGTATTCCGTAATTCCGTGTCCTCATACCGCGCAATCTGGATGGATCTGGGTTCCTTGTAATTATAACTCGCGCAGCTTTGCGCATCTGACTTCAAAAGCAATCCTTCATCGATCGATTGCGTTGATCATGAATTCTTCAGGCGGCACGCCAGTCTAGAAAAGCACGAAAACCCCGACGAACAAAAAGGGAAGTGGTCAGTTGCTTGTTTATCCCGCACATACTGCAAGAACAATAGATCAACCGAGATTTCTGGGTGGGAGAAGGCTCGCTATCATAGCCGAATATTGAAATTTGGATTGCTTGGCTATCTTGCTATTTGTGGCTAGAATGCTCGTCAGTGTTTCAGGTAACCGAGAACCCTAACTAGCCTCCATATTACTTGTAATGGTTAGTGTGGGGTGGGGGCTTATGATTACTCTTGATATTGCTCAGAGCTGGGTTTTGCCTCGCCGGTAAGTTGAAACGTAGTACAAGGCATGGGTTGTTCCGCACCATGAGGATTCCATGTGCAAAGTGGGTTGAAGCCATAGTCCTACGTCTCCGAATTAAAAGTTTTGACGTTTAGATGCCTTGAAAGCAGGGAGAGGATGACGCTGCCATCTGACAAGCCGAATGAGGTCCCGACAAAAGGAGTGGATATGTCAACAGAGACTTTATGCATTAAGGCTTCAAAAACTCTGGTTGATGCTTCATTATCGCGATTAGTATTCAGAATGGTTTCGCACCGGCAAACCTTGTGCAGCTTGATTGATATGTTCATTCTAGAATTGCAGCCGTTTAAACGGTTGATACCGCACCGAAGCTGATTCAAACTTCGCCATGACCGATCCGCAACGCGTCCAGAGACGAAGTAGCCGAAGCCACGAACCAGCGGGGAACTCTCCAGGCTCTTACCCAGTCGGTATCGTGTGCTCAAAAGTAGTAAAAGGAAAAGTCCCGCCTCCTGAGTATGCAACAAAAGCAACGGAACAAACGCTATCCATCTGCCGGCATTGAATAAGCGAGAAAGCCATTCGTCAATCGATATATAAACATCAAAGGTAATGGTATTCGCTACTAGTTATGGGACGGCTGACGCCACTCGAAGATCAAATGGTTTTGTGGAGCCGATTTCTTACTCGTACTCGCTATCCAAAATCTTTCAAGCCACCACACCTGAGGTTCAGGAACCCGACTTTGCGGTACCAACCAGAGTTTTACCTGTATCGTGGAATCGTCTTCTGGTTTGGAGCCTACCTTGAAATAGGAGCAAAAATCCGGTGAAAATATTTCTCAGGAGTAGTAAGCCCCCTGGGCATAAAGAAGCTCGATCTGAGAGTGACTTTCATACGCAGGTGGAATATTTCATCTGAGATTGGGCACGAACGGTACGTTTCGGAGTTTGTTAAACATAGCATCATACAAATAGGATAATTTGATTCATACGTATTCCCTGAAGAATTTTGAAAAGGTGGGCACGTGAGATCAACAGATAAAACATGTAGAAAATGAATAATACAATATCAGTGACCTGAGTGAAATTGGAGAATGAGTGCTCTAGACGAGATGAGGTAGAACGCCAACCTATCAGGCAATTTCTAGTACATAATACTTTTCCAGAACGATGGAAGCAAAAGTCAAAGTTGCATATGCAGGACACCGCTCTTTTAGCTGCAGCATTCGATTAAAAATCGAATGAGTGTTAGTAAGTATTATCCTGGTAGAATGCCGTCGAAAGCACACCCGCAGGGGGGGTCGGGGGGTTTGTAAATTCCCCTTTTGTTTCTATGAATTTTCTACTTAACTTTATGATTTTGTTTATTTGAACGGTGGAAGCTTTTCTATTTACTAACAAGTATCTACTACAATTTTGATGATTTAGAACCGTGCAACTACTTTTTTTTACCGAGGCAGGTGGAATAAAGTAACTCATTTAATTGCCTCAGGCGAGGTCCAGTAAGCTACAGGAATGTTGAGGTGAACCTGTTTGTCGGGTTTGTTTCTGCCAAAGCTGCTTCGTTTCTGCCAAATGAACTTTGATCTGCCGGAACTGGACCCGACGTTACAACCTCGAAATCTAGAACCTAACACGGATCTGGCTTTACCACGACATTACGAGAGCCGCACATATTATGTTGTTTTATTGGACATTAGGAATTATAGCAGAGTAAGAGGAGAAGGAACAGCCCTAAAATGCGGGGCCGAAGGTGAAGATTAACCAGGTAGGTGGCATAGTGTCGAAAATTCGATAAGCGGCTAATTGCAATCATTTTTACGAAATATTCCCAACGACCCCACTCGAATCAGCCCAGCCACTCATGAGCCCAGTCAGAACCATGCGCTCGTGTCTCTTCTCCCAGCTCCCGTAGTGACGGTACTTGGTGTTCTTGATCGAGATTTCAACGCTCCCGCTAGACTTGAGAGAGGAAGAGCAGCAAAGACCTTACACTCTCAGTGTTACACCGTTCTGGCGCCAGTTCATCGGGACACAGAGCTGCACTGCCTCTATAATTGCTTTGCGCCTTGATGTTGGTACAACTATAGTTTTTTTTTTTGGAATTAGTAAGGTCCACTATACATTTAAGAATGTAGGAGTCCTACCGGCGGAGCCCCCGTCTTTGCATCTTGCATACCCGACTTCAAATGCAGATTCTATTCTCCCTGAGAATTGAAGCCGCATGGCAATCCAGCTGAGACGAAACCAGGATATGTGAAGTACATAGTGGATCTCTCTGTATGTGCGACTGCAACAGCTGCATATTGCCCCTTTGGGCCACCTCCTGTCCTCCGTTTTCGCTCTTTTGCTCCAGTTATCCGCTTTTACATTATATATATCCGCACCTCCTATAATATTTCTTCAAAATTCCAAGTCCCTGGTATTTCTTATCCCTGTGCATTTACTCCCCTTCAGGACTGGCTTGGCCGACATAGTGCGCCTGCAAACAAGCTCTAGTATTAGAACTAACATTGTACCATCACTCAAGATGCGACACCGTCCACAGCCGCTACTTCCACTGAGTGCCGCAGCGGGATTTTTGTTCGATATTAAGGACGAAGATCAACTTCCAGCAAATTCGCAATCCCAATATTCATTAACTGCGCCATCTTCAGCTGCCCAATTCCAATCTTGTCCGCCAAATATAACATATCAATCTTCAGCGGACTCGTCGACGGTCTATACTCGCTCCGCCGCTTTCTCTGCGGCTATGTTCCGCCTCGGTTCCAGGTCAAAGAGTTCACAGGCAAGTGCGGCCTTGTATAGTACAAACCAGGGGGGTATTGGCGTATCAGAAATTCCGTACCAACCAACTTCAGATGCACCGGCGTCCCAAGACCCACTTCGCGTTCAAGGGCAGTTTTCGCCCCGTGGGTCATCGGATTCCCAATCCTCGACCTCCTTAAGCGTAGTAACGCGGCGACGCCAGAGTACTGGCGTCTTCCACAAAAGGGGATTATCTCCCACAACTTCAGCATATACTACCACAACTGCAGCGACATACAGCATGGCAAGGAGTACACGCAGCGGTTTACTAGGGAGAGGGCGCAAGCATTTGAATGTGGCAGAAGAGTTCGACCCCACAACATTCCGGAAAAATCGAAGCAGACCTGCAGTAGCAGCGAGGGGCCAGGATGCTGTATATCAGGAATACGATGACTTGTTCGAAGAGGAAGAGGACGAAGTTAATTCCTATGCGGACGGGGAGGTATCACAGACAGATGTCAGTGGTGATGAGAAGAGGTCCCACCTATTGCAGGCCGACGGAGCGACTAGTGTAAGGGACAACAGTCCTGAGAGACTACAGGTACCACCAAAGACACAGCGCAAGGCACAGCGACCCGATAATCTCAACCTTGAGCTCCTCGCCTCTGCCCTTCCGTCGGTCGGGGATGTTGCGATAGCTGCTTCGACAGCACCACCACAAACACCACCGGGGTCGTGGCCACGGTCACCTCATATGACTACCCCTCCACGAAGTACTGCGCCCTCCGTCGAAGAGACCATGGACCCCCGATTACCTATGACTGCACCGCCAACACCCCCACCAAAATCCGCTTCTCTCCTATCCTTAGACACCAATGTAAACGATCGCCCGGTAACGACGGTAAAACATGATCAGCTCTCTTCTCGCAGAACCATGCCTTCTGTAACCAGGGTGAACGGAAGAAAATTTGGCGAGCGGACATCTTCGATGGGTGCGGCGTCAATGGTGTCGATCGGACGATCACCATCTTCCGAAGGGCTGAACTTCGTCAACATTCCATCGCCAACCTTGTTTGTGTATCCTGGGTGGTCGGCGCGTTCGGATGGTAGTGGTAATGCGCATGCGCCGCAACCAGGGGCGTGGGCGCTTAACGCCAACTCTGTCATGCAAACGCCACCGGCATTTGCAGAGAGTTCCTCAAACATATATATGATGACCATGCTGCTTGATGAAGCAGAAGGTTCCGTTAGTGATTTAGACGAAACAAGTGTGTCACCGAAGAGCAGCAGCAGATCGATATCTTTGGACGAAACTAATGCTGGAACAAAGCTTCACCTAAACATCGAGGATAATAACTACGAAGATACTCCAGAAGCTACTGAGATTTCGGCGGATGAATTTCTGCACATCAAGAACCGTTCAGAAAGCAGGAATCCCTCACTCGCGTCGTCTACAGGATTCAGACCTAGCCTAATTGAGCCAGGAGAGGAGAGCAATCACAAGAAAGAGGCTTTTGAGCCCACATCAGAAGCTGGAGTTAGTATTACTCCTGTACCGGCCGAGCAGAAAATTGGCAAGCGAAGACGTGGCAGCAACAGAGAAATAAAGGATTCCTCAAGTGAGAGGGAAGATATGGTTGAGGGAGGGCCAAAACCCGATCCAGCGTACCTTCGTGCGTTCAGGGCATTCGTTAAAGCATCTGCGAATAACGACGCTTTTATTTCTCGAGCACCACGATTCGATGCGATTCAAGCCCACCGAATATGCTCCAATCTCCGAGATGATTGTCCCCTTCAAGCATCTTGTCCACCAAAAGCGCGACGACTGTCCAATGCAACGCGATCGCCAATAGACAGCAGAGCCCGCCAGCGAGAAGCCAGCGAAGAAATCATGACCAGCCTTTGGGCTTTAATGGCTGGCCGATGGCTAAACTTTGGGAAAATGATTGTCAGTCCAGCCCACGAGCAACTCATAGCAACGTGTATGAAGTCGCGGAGAAGGAGAGGTGCTTCTAAGCGTGATTCTGGCATTACGCAGATGTTTGCAGAGGCTGGCGTTCTCAAACACAGTGTGGCCAATGAAAAAAGGCGGGTGCTGGATCTTGGTGGAGCGCCAGTTGGTATGTTTTCGAAAGTGGTAAACATTACATCCATTTCGCCTTACTAACGATAGGCAGCGGATTGGGGTTGGCATTGCGCAGTAGACTATCCGAAAGTCAAAGTTTATACAGTAACTGAGCGCGCCATAAAATTGACCAACACCTCCCTCGGCCCCCCGCCACGTTTCCAAGGCCCAAAAAACCACCGTCATCTCGCCGTCGAGCGTCTTTACCGCCTTCCTTTCCCCGATAACCACTTTGACGTTGTCTCAGCGCGCACTCTCTTCCTCACCCTCAAGAGCTCTATCCCACTGGAATCAGCTCAGCAGACACTAGATGAATATGACCGATGCCTCGAAGAATGTATGCGCGTTCTCAAACCGGGTGGATATTTCGAGTATCAGTTGTTCGACAGCGATGTCATCAACGCGGGTCCGCTGGCAGCAGATCTCTTCGCGCACTTTTCCGCGAAACTGGAAGCCAGTGGTAGGGATCCCGAGCCGACAAAACTTTGGATCACGCGTCTCAACGATGTGGGCTTCACGGACATCATGCGCGCATGGAGTTTCCTTCCTTTGGCGCCTCCGGCATCGAAACCAAAGGTACCGAGCAAGGACTATGAGGACGAACCAATGTCAGGACATAACAGCCACAGCGCAGACGCTCCTGAGGAGCAAGTTCGACGGAAGATCCACACGTGGGAATCTTCTGGGGTTAAAGGGAGTACCAAAGATGTGGCTGCGGTTGGTGGACTCTTGGGCGGTTGGGTTTGGGAAAAGTGGCTGAGGTCTGCCGGCATTGTGGACGAGGAGACGGTGGGGAATATTATTGAGGAAGCAAGGGAGTGTGGAAGTGGGCTGCGGAGCTTGTGTGGATATGCGAGGAAACCGCTGCTGTGAAGAAAAATTTTCGAGACTGGGATTGGGAGATTGGTGGGCAGCAGTCTTCAATCAACCATGGATCTATTTCTCGTTGTGTGTATCATTGGTTCTTTGTATATGGAACGGGTGGATTGGATGTGTTTGTAACGGCTAATTGTTTTGTGGGTTTACGGGCGTTATATGGAGTTGGTTGTGTTTTTGATGCGATGCACTGGACGGCGGCAAGCATTAGGGATGGATCTGCAGCTTTGGATTTGGGGGGCTTTGGACTTTTTTTCAGATACCAGCGAAGTTGTCTCCTCGGATGATTTCCCTGCGCAATAGGCTTTATCTTTGCTTGGTTGTGCTTGTGTTTTGTCCGTCTTGATGATTGGACCTAGGTATCATTGTAGACCTATTACTTCTCTCGGTATATATTTTTTACATACTCCCCCTTATTCTTTGTACCTATAGTTAGTTTGTCAGGCAAAATTCATCGACCTATTACCCATTGCCTTACAGTCCTTCTGATTCCTACACTCTTGGTTGGTTTCCGTGTACATCGGCGGCGCGTCTAGACTGGGTTACACGATGATCTGCAGGAGGCTTCTACTGCGTACGTGCATGCAATGCATAGTAACTGTTAAATGCTTTGCTACCGATTTCATGAAACGACGGAAGAAGCACCCGTCCTGGTGATCGGCGCGTGGATGGGTTTGGATATCGATGCTCTTAAAGCGCTTGCGGTTTCTTGTAGAGCCTGCTTGTGAAAATACTCCTTTAGCTTTGGCGATGACCAAGGTTGAATGGTGGTGGGTCATGAATGCCCGCCGTTTTATAGCCCGATGCGCATGGACCATAATCCGCTCTATCTCCAGTCCTTCCTGTTATTATTACCATTGTGGACTAGCTGGATAGCATTAATTATGGCAGTGATCTGTTAGGACTCACCTACGGATGGGTCGCCCCATACGAGAAATCCGTGCTCACGGTGGGTTGAGCCTTGCACGTAGTTAGGTTTAGGGAAGTCGTTTGGAGGTTCAGAACCATATTTGGAGGATATGAGACTGTTTATGGGGTTTCTGGTGGAGCAACTGAGTTTACTACACTAATTTTCGGGACTAGTGCTTTGAGGATGCGAGATTGCGATCCACGTAAAAATCGGGGGACGAAAATGCGATGCTATGAGAGGTATTTTTTTTCTGGCGCTACATCAGGATCCATGGATGAGGGTATCTGCTAATGAGGCCTAATAGATCGTGTAGTCTCGAACGCTGGGAAGCACTCTGAGTCCATACTTCAGTCTAGAAAGCTAGAAAAGTGATATTTACCGTGTGGACCTGAATGTGCAGTTCAATTCGCGTGTTACACTCCAGTGCCAATCGATACCACCATCACCGAAGAGGATCCACTAAGAGCTAGTAAAATCAACACCATTTGATGTCCTCGCTCTTCTCCGTTGGTGCGGTGATGGCCGCAGGAGATTTCTGCTGGCTATTGAGTCTACTAGTCGGCCCGTTGGCCCAGAACGAGCTGCAAAACGAGGTTGTCAAAATGCCTTAGACTGGCTCCGGAGTCGGTTCTGGAAATGAGTAAAACGGTAAACATCATCTCTAAACCCTGAAACGACCCAAAAACGCCACCGTAAAGACCTCTAATCTGAATAGTGTTGCAGACGGGTCGGGACGTCCCAGAACCTCAGGATGCTAGTCCCAAGAAGGTCCAGGACTTTAACATTTAAAATAACTGGTAAAAAACTTTGCTAGAGTCATGCGGTAGCGCTTCAACCTTCGGGATCCTGTTTATAAGCGTCACGCCGAGTGTGGTCCAGTTGAAACATCTTCGTATGTTAGATCTGCTGGTCGTCAGAACTAAGCGCCAAGGCAACAGGAAGAGTATTCATAGAATTGATTCTCGTTGGTACCACTCATGACACGCTTGGGTGCATATATGCATAGTCGACTACTTGAATGGCTCCGAAAAATAAGATAGGCTCTACAGCTGCAGGATTTCTGAAATCGTAAGTGATCACATTCAAATCTAGAGTCAACTTCTACAACATGCGATGGAGCCCTCAAGCTCTTAGTTACATAATTATCTAAATTCATAGTAGTTTCTATACTTTCCTCACCTACAATACAAGGCAAGTTGGGATGCATGATGAGAAATTTTCCAGGCCGAATTCGCTGCTTTTCACAGCTTCATCAACATGCAGACTCTTGCATAACTGGTCATAACACTCGTTGAACTGGACACCATGTAAGCGTTTCAATATCCGACTGTGGGAGACTTACCAAAACGGCAAAGAAGCTGAATTGGTGCAACTACATCAGAATGCATGGCGATATATCTAGTCTTATCAAAGAAAGAGAACACTCCCAACAAATGCGCCCGAAATACGAGTAGCCGCCCAGGGGAAACCGTATGTCTTGGGATCACGATGAAGGACGAGCTTCCTGGGTTCCGGTAGGGCTGCCGGTAAGGACTGAGTAGAACAATCTGAACTCTTATGAGAGCGGCTCGTCGTGCGTTGGAGACATTGATTATACGATAAAAAGTAATCCTTGACTCGGGCAAACCGATCGTAGATGGCATAAATAACGCGTCGGCTACGTACGATGGCATTGACCAACGACAACACAGACTTGCGTAACTGTACCACAAGACTGGCGCGTAGGACATCATTACAGAACGTGAGGTGTGACAAGAGCGAATGTAGTAGTACGTTACACTGATACCTACCATAGCTGAAGCATATGCATGCGCAGAAGTCGAACAAAGATGCGGAAACTTTGTTTTAACACCGTGGCCACCAGTGGTGACTCAAACTGAAAGTTCCCTTCTCATAATCTTGCTCGTATCCATACCTTGCTAGCTTGCAGTCACCTTTATATCACGACGTGTCTGTATTCTGAGATGTGAATTCGATTGTGAGCACTTTCTTGGGGCTAGGGTTTCCATTTCGTCCAACCTCGTCTGGTTAATTTTCGACAGCAAAACTAAATTGAATATTCCGCGTTAGAGAAAGAGAAGTCGTCAGTTGTAGAAGTTATTGGAATCGAACACAACAAAGAACCAGCTAGCTAGATTCATAATTTCGAGCTTTCTTGTTCATAACCATAATCAATGGTGGCTTACTATCCAGAAAAATTTGGTTTTAATAACCGTAATTTAGGAATCGTAGGGTCGAGTCATAATTGATGACCTGCTGTTGGTACTTAAATTGGATGTCACCAATCGATTATACGGTCACTATCCAATAGACATATCTACTACTTGCATTGTTTGTGACCGCAGACCACTAGATCAGCTGCGAAATCCCACTATTATCACATAATCATGGGGGGCTATACACGTTACGAACAAATTAACAGTGAAATCAAAACCGTTGGAACGTACGAACCACAAAGCCAGGCACCGTATATTGAGACAACTGGTACGGATAGATAGCTTCGAAGCGGATATGAGCTAAGTAGCTACATCTTGTTCTATTTCTAGCCCACCAAAACCACCTCGCCCGCCCCCAGCGTGAACCCGCTAATACATTCGCACTCAACACCACCCACCTCTGCTCTTTACTACAATGGAATCCCCATCTACACTCAGATCAAGCCTGACAGCAGATGGAGTACGTAAAACAGAACACTTAGTTATCAGTTAATATGTTTATTACTCCCTAATATGGTAGATTTAGTGGTGCGTCGCAGCGGACTTTTATAGGCCTTCCCCAAACTCCTCTCAACATCATAATTAGTACCTTAGACGGGTCTCTTGGTTGGCGTACAGGTCGACTTATTCACCGGAACGAGTTGGCCAATGGGTCGACTGGTTGGCTAATAGGAAGACTAGTTGTACGGGTCGGAACATATATGCTGTCTTGTGTGCACTTAACATCTGTTGCAGTACCTCTATCTCTCGAGCCATGGCGGCGGCGGCGCAACAGTGATTGCCATTTCGACGTAGAGTTGTCACGTGAACGAGTTGTAGTTCTGTCGCCTGAATGAGCTGTAGTCCTGTCGCTTGGACGAGTTGTAGTTCGTCCTTAAAGAACCGCCGTTAGATTAGTTCTATTCAATGTCTACGGTAACTTTACTCACTAAACGATTCCAAAAGATAATACCAATAGTCTCTGGTTTGGTGGTCCATACTCAGATATGTCTGTGTACAGGTCTGTGTAGAAAGTCTTGTACAGTCGCGGTAAGAAGTGAGTTTACACTTGAGGATTCTCTACAGCGTTGGCGCATAAACTCACTAAGGTTGTATAGCCCACGTATGTTTTTGGTATGAAGGATCCTAATGCATCCTAGCGGATCCTTAGAGTGCCCTTAGTAATCTGGGAATTAACAATCCCACCCAATAAAGCAGGAACGGGGCGTTTTTTTTGTTTTAATCATTCTGTATTCGCTCTACTTAGAGTATGACAGTACCTAAATCACCTCCCCCTCCGGGTAAACCGGCTAGATGGGGGAGCTCTACCCTTGCTTCCCCTTTCCACCATGCCCCTACCCTTTCTACCACACCCCCTACCGTTCTCTAGTCTCGTGCCCAGACTCTCTCTTAGCGTCTCAGCCACTTTCTGACGAAAGAGCTCCGACTTAGTGAGAGTCTGGAACTAATCGGTTTAGCCAAGTCCGATCGGGCGCTACTTTTAGCCATCGGA